>JAEEGL010509252.1_pt1 | contig 38582 bp, 24 predicted proteins | sample 9134231 | NCBI WGS metagenome assembly JAEEGL01 (sample SAMN16246548, study PRJNA631951) | gut metagenome | biome: gut microbiome; feature: rumen; material: fiber-attached | host: Bos | place: Iran: Karaj | collected 2018-10 | reverse complement strand
CATATTGTTCAGGAGGCACAGGAGGTTTACCGTATGCAGGGTGTGGAGATCAACGATAAGCACTTTGAGATCATCGTTCGTCAGATGATGCGTAAGGTAGAGATCCTGGATGCCGGTGATACGCGCTTCCTGGAGGGAGACGTGGTGGACAAACTCGACTTCTTGGAGGAGAACGACCGTATCTGGGGTCGCAAGGTGGTTACCGATGCCGGTGACTCCGATGTCCTCAAAGAGGGTCAGATCGTTACCGCACGCCGTCTGCACGACGAGAACTCGTCGCTCCGCCGCCGTGATAAGAAACTCGTTCAGGCTCGTGACGCCGAGTGCGCAACGGCTAAGCAGATACTGCAAGGTATCACTCGCGCCGCGCTGGGTACCAAGTCGTTCATGTCCGCCGCTTCCTTCCAGGAGACGACGAAAGTCCTCAACGAGGCTGCTATCCGCGGTAAGGTGGATTACCTCGAGGGAATGAAGGAGAACGTGATCTGCGGTAACCTTATCCCTGCCGGTACCGGTCTGCGTGAGTTCGCTAAGATCTCCGTGCATAACAAGGAGGAGTATGCGGCTATCCAGGCTGCACGCGAAGCAGCGGAGGCTGCCCTCAACGGTGACGAATATGACCGCTAATTCCTAGTTAGACTAGTTGTCCTGGTTCATCTGGTTTATCTGGTTAGACTAGTTCACCTGGCTCTTCTAGGCGGTAAGCCCTTTCTCAAAATACCCCTGCTCTGAAATGGAGTGGGGGTATTTTGTCTGCTAACTTTTACGACTCACTTACGACTCATTTACGACTCATTTACGACTCACCGCCGACTCGGCAACGCGACCATCACGCGACCTGGAGGACTGCCTTGACTTGGCAGTCCGAAAAGGGAAGGCAGGCGGGGAGCCTAAGCCGACCGAGAAGAAGGACGACGTCGGCCCCACGTCGGCTTCACACCGGCACCTTTATATGTGTAAAAATTGGCGAAAATGCACTATTTTGTGTAAAAATCCTCACGCGCACCCCCTCGCGCTTGCGTATGTAAAATATTTTTCGTACCTTTGCGCCGTAAAATATTAGATGACAATGGCTTAATCAAAAATAATCAAAACTAAATAAAACTAATCTTTTTGTTTAACTAAAAAATTTAATGCTTATGAAAGCAAAATTAACAAAATTATTTACATTACTCACTATCCTCACCCTGGGGATAACTAACGTGTGGGGACAAACAGACTGGACACTTTTAGAGAGTGTTGATTTTACTAATACAACCAATTTCCCTGCAGTGACCTACTTAAATGCTAGCGCAGATGTCAAAGCAACCGTTAACGGTGTGTTCTTTTGGTCAAAAAAAGGATCGAAGGCACTTAAAGTAAATGATGGTGTTGTAGGAGTAGATTTTGGAGGGCAGAACATTAGTTCTAGTGGTCAACACGGAGTTGCAATTCCTGTGACAAATGTAAATGGATCTCTAAAAGTCATTGTTTATCATGCCTATAACAATACAAGTGCAAATTTCAAGGTGGGAATATCTCATGAGGCTGATAATGATCCATCCAAAACCCAAACATTCGATCAATCTCCTTCTAACTCAGGAACAAAAAACAAGAATGATTTTGTATTTACGAAGACGGGGTTAACTGGAACGGACTATATTGTATGGGTCGGCGAAAGCAGTTCTTCATATACACTTTTCAAAAGAGTTGAAATTTATACAGAGGCCCCATCTTGCGACGCAACTGCTCCGGGAAATATCAGTAAGGGTGCATTAGTCGCCGGTGAATTAACTTTGACAGCGGCAGGCTCTCCGGCTGATAAGAATGTGTGGTATTGGCAGAGTTCGGCTACAGGCGAAGATAAAATAACTAGTGGCGCTTCAATAACTGTAACGGCAGCAGGTACTTATTATATTCGTTCGCTTTATGATAATGACTGTTGGAGTGACGCAAAATCATTTGAGGTAAAGGCTACTGATCTGGTGGCAAACTATACCGTTATTTACAAAGATGGTAGTGAAGAACTGAAACGTGAAACTGTAGAAGTAGGGCATACTCCCGATGCATACACTCCGACGAAAGATTGCTATACTTTTGCCAATTGGGACGTAGATCCTTCTTCCCTCGGCTCAACTGCCGCAAACGCAGCAGTAACTCTGACTGCTTCCTGGACTCCGAATTATGCGTTTGGCGCTTATTCGTTTAATTCGCTGACTGTAGGAGCCGCACCTTCTAAAACGATAACAACGAGTGAAGTTACATATGCGGATCCTTTTAGAGTAGATAATTTCTATTTCGATGGAGGAATTAAAATTCAAGGTGAAATAGGCACAGATGATGAAGGATTAGCTTTGAATAATTACAAAGGGTGGAAATTAAAGACTACTGGAAAAAACATAAAGTTCTTGGTGGAGAATAACTGCCAAGTGAAAGTAGCGGTAGGTTCTGCAAATACTCTTAAAGTGCTCTATACAGCGTTAGATGGGGCGGCACAAGAAGCCAATTTAGCACAACAAACAGAGACTCCATATCTCGTTAAGGGTGGTACAATTGTAACTTTACAAACAACAACAGGTAGTACTATCACTCTCAAACGAATAGAGATTTCTGCGCTCTATGATGCAACTCTGAATGATACAAAGAGTGATGGCAGTGATTCTAAGACCAGCGTAACAGAAGTAACTCTCCCGACTCCGACGGCTGTTTCCGGCTGGACTTATACCGGTTGGAAAGCAGACAAAGATGTGATAGATAGTGAAGATAATACCCAAACAGCAGGTACGTTGTTGGATGCCGGTACTTATACCCTGTTGGATAACACTACCTTTACTGCTCAGTGGACAGAGGTAACCGGAACATATGACATTACTTATGTTTCTTCTCACGGTTCAGCTCCCGCAGCAGCAAATGCAGGCTCGGTTGTTTTGGCAGAGATTACTGGTGTAGATAGTTGGGCTCATAAAGGCTGGACTGCAAATGTGGATGTTACGGTTGATGCCGCAACGGTTAATGCAGGTGACCTTATCGAGAATGGCAAGACCGTCATCCTTGCAGGTGATGTAACCTTTACTGCTGTGTGGAAAGAAATCTTTACCGTTACTTTCGATTCGAAAGATGGTTCCGCAGTCGCTCCGGTAGATGTAGAAGATGGCGCAAGTCTTGCTGCCGCTCCGACTGCTCCTACCAAAGATAACTATGTGTTCTTAGGTTGGAGCGAAACAGATGGTGGTCCAGTTGTTGCTGATATCACAACATTGACTATTGGCGCAGATAAGACCTTATATGCTAAATGGGCATTGGATGTTCAAGTTACTGAACTTGTCTTCTCCAATAGTTTCAAGGGGTGGATCAATGGTTCGAATATCACTGTATTCTACATGGCAGGCGAGAGTGCTCCGACGATCGTTTCTTATGAAGGAAAGAACCTGAAAGCAGCAGACGCTGTGGCTATCTCAGGAGATGAGATTGTGGCTACCGGTTCTGATGACAGCAAGAAACACTATACTTTAACCATGACTGCTGTTTCTCCGTTGACAACAACAGGGGCAAAACAGACATTTGATGGCACGGAAGGTTATGTAAAGAGTGCTGCCGGTTGGGCAAGCGATAAAGGATGGAAATTCCAAAAGTTAGCTGCAGACGGACGTGTTGCAAGAGGTCTTACTCGTGAATACTTCTTCTTCGGTCCTGCGGAGAGTGCTACCTTTACATGGAAAGTGGTTAAGAAAAATGATGGAGATCCCGCTGTTGCGTATGTTTATGTTGACGGTGTCCTGGCTACCACGATAACATCAAAATCTACTTCTGATCCTGTAGTGGTTAATCTAAAGAATTCAAATAGCATCGTAGAATTTGAATCTGCTCAAACTAATGGAGACTGCGGATTGATGGATGTAACTCTTGCTCCTTGGGTTCCGACGACAGGTGTAACATTGAAAGAGGGTGAGGATGCTATTTCCGAAAAGACCATTTGGGCAGGCACGAATTTCACGTTGACCGCAGCAGTTACTCCGGACGACGCTTCTGATAAGACTATTACTTGGACAAGTAGCAATGATGCAATTGCAACCGTTGTTGATGGTGTAGTTACCGGCGTGGCAGCAAATGCTACTCCTGCTACCATTACTGCAACAACCGTTGATGGCGTATATGCAACCTGTGTTGTTACTGTAACAGCGGCTCCTGCTCCGTGCGAGACTCCGACCATCAATACTCAACCGGCTACTCAAGCATACTGCGCAGGTAGCGAACCGATATTGACTGTTGATGCCGGTGTAACAGACGGCGGTACACTGCACTACGCTTGGTTCAAGGATGATGCGGCTATCGGTTCAGACGCTGCGACTTGCTTGGTTGACGGTGCCGGAACATACAAGGTGGTAGTTACCAACCACGTGGACGGCAAACTAGATGCAAGTGTAACTTCTGACAATGCCGTTATCACGCTGAATGTGGCTGCGGCTATTACAACGCAACCGACCAACAAGTCAGAAATCGTTTCCGGTTCTTCGGTAACCTTGTCTCTCGTTGCCACTGACGCTACAAGTTATCAGTGGTACAGTTGCGATGATGCAGAAAAGACCAATGCAGCGGCCATCTCCGGTGCTGAGGCTGCGGACTATGTATTCACATGTACCGCTAATGGCTATTACTACTGCGAGGTAGGAAACGCTTGCGGCGCCGCAGTAGTATCGAATGTCGTTTCTGTTAAACTTGAGCCGGAAGGATGTAATGTACTTGACGGAACTATTCCGACTGCAGCACCGTATATCTATGATAATTCGGAATGGACGTTGTATGCAGTAACTTCCGCAGGTAAATTGGATGGCTCAAGCAGATTTAAAGATGCTAAAGACTTTGATGACAATACGGTAAAAGTTATTGAGTATGGTCGTGTTGGTATGACGTTTGCTAAAGATGTTGAATCTCTCACATTCTATGCAACGGCAAGTAGTACCGGTAGAACAATTAATAGCATAAAAGTAACATCAGATGATATTACAACCGGTACTCCGACATACACTGATGTAGATGCTGATTTGGCTTCTGCTACAATGCCAGGTCAAACGAAGCAATATATCTTTACTGCTGATAACATGTTGTTAGAGGCTGGAAAGAAATACTGGATTGCGTTCTCCGGTACTGTAGATATCTTCAAGATCTGCTACACAGAAGCTCTTGCAAAGCCGACTATCCCGACTTTGAGCAACCAAGAGTTGTGCTCCGGTGAATCTTATGCAGAGATTGATGCTACTTCTACCAAGACTGGTGAAGGAACGCTCTCTTATCAATGGTATAATGCAACAGATGAAGAGCACCCTGTAGTGATTGATGGTGCTAACAGCGCAACGTTCACTCCGGCGGCTGATGGTAAATATTATGTAGAGGTAACTAATGCTGCTGCAGGTCATGTAAGCAACAAGGCTAAATCGAATACTATCAATGTCGCCCATTTCGCTGCAACTGAGATTACAACGGCTTTGGAGAACCAACGCAAGGATGCAGGCGAAGAGGTAACTCTGGCTGTTGTTGCTTCCGGTAAGAACCTCCATTACGCTTGGAAAGAGTGTGCAACGATTGATGGTACTTATACCGATGTAACGGGTGCAACGGATGCTCCTTCGTTGACCGTAACAGTTACTGCAGGTATGGATAAATACTACAAGGTAATTGTTTCTTCTGCTTGTGGTTCTGCTGTTGAGTCTATCGCAAGAGTAGAAGAATGGACCGAACTCCCGCAAGTGGATGTAACAGCAGCAACTACATGGGATATGGCAAATGTTGCAGACGTCGCAATCAATCTCAAGGAAGATTTCAACCCGAGCAGACAAAATGAGCGTCTGTTACTTGCAAACCTGAAGGGCGTAAACAATGATGCAACCTTCAATGCTCAGGCTCTGATGTTCGAAGGTCAACACATCGGCCGTGAAACGAATAGCGTTAAGCACCTCGCAGGACGTTATCTGCAATTCAATGTAACTGTTCCGGGTGTAGTATTTGTAACCTTTGCAAGCAACGGAGACAACCAGCGTACAATCCGCATCAATGCTAATAAGTGCGCAGAGACTACTAATGATGGTGCGTATATCACTTTCGCTGCAGCCGTTAACCCGGGTTCCGTTGAGATTATGGGTATACAAGACGAGAGTGAGAACCAATATGTTCGTATCTCGAAAGTTGAGTTTAGAACTACTCCGGATTATACGCGTGATGTTTCGAACAACATCGGAACGCTCTGTGTAGATCATAATGTACCGGCGGGCGGTGCTATCGGTGCAACGTTCTATCAGCTGGCAGGTAAGGAGCCGACTTACGGCAAACTCGTCTTCGACGAAGTTACCGAACTCGTAGCAGGTGAGCCGTATATCTTCCAGTCGAACACCGGTTCTATCGCTCTCTATTACGGTGAGACAGTTGCAGATAATCCTGTAGAGGTTAATCATATGATAGGTTCATATGTTGATACTAAGGTTACCATAACCGAGGACAACAAGAAGAGCGTCATGTATATCTCCAACAACAAACTCTGGGATTGCTCTGACTATCTGGATTGGACTTCTCAAGAACAGAAACTGAAAGTAGTGGCTAATAGAGCGTATATCGCTAACTACGATGCAATTGAAGCTCCTACTTCTGCTTCTCCTGCTCCTGGTCGCCGCCGTATTACCGTAGGTAAAGATGGTCAGAACGCTGCAACCGATGTAGATCTGCTCAATGCGGCTGAGGCTCCGGTGAAGATGATCATCGACGGTAAGATGTATATCCTCCGCGGAGAGAAGATGTACGACGCTACCGGTCGTCTTGTGAAATAACTGAATACTGATAACTGACAACTATCGACTTATGAAAAAGAACTATAATCAACCGACAACAGAGGTATATAACCTTCGTTTCGAGAACTTGATGCTCACTATGTCCGCTCCTGCCGGTGGCGGCGGAGGCGGTTCTACGGAAGCTCCGCGGAGAAGAGGAGATCTCATCCCGTAACTTACGTCGCAAGACGTTCTTAACAATCAAAGGCAGCTTCACGGCTGCCTTTGGTTGTTTTATCGCTACTGTTCCATTAAATTTTCTATCTTCTTCGTAGATGATTGATTGTATTTAAGCATATTATTAAGAAATACAGAATAAACGGTTTTATCTATGTTTTTGTTTAAATTTAATACTAACCCTTTAATTTTTGTTCTAACTATGATTGAAAACATTAATCCGGAGGAGCAGGCTAACCTCTAAATCGTGTCGAACATGGATGTAACCAACCTGCCGCCGTTCATGCAATCCGTTCTCTTGCTTGCCCAAACGCCCGCCGAGAAAGACATGCTTCTGCTCGCCTCTCTGACCGCTTGCGGAGCTGTCATGCCAAACCTCTTGACCCCAAGCAGATTCTACTCTCCCTCCTTCCCGATGAGTTTGAGTCCAAAACCCTTGTCGCAGAGGCCGCCTCGCAAGGTATCTCTCCCCGAACCGCAACGCGGTGAAATGACGAATAGCAGCAAACCGGACTTGTGCAGAAAATTAGGTACGGTGTCTATAAAAAAATTGCATGACAAACTTGACCAAGTTGACAAACTCCCAAGTTGGTCAAGTTTGTCAACTTGGTCATGCAGATTTTAGTGGCTATTTTCTTAAATTAACGTATCGCTATTAGTTAGTTGTTGTTATATATTAGTTATATATTAGTTGTATATTCGTTAGTCATAGTACTGACTATGTCCTACCCAAGCAGGACCCAACCTGTATGTATCCTTTGACCTATTCCCCTCCTAAAACTTCATTTATGCGAGCATAATAAATTTTTTTACCAATTTATTTGGAAATTCAAATTTTTTGTTGTAACTTTGCAGTCAGTTTTTGAAGTCATGAAAAATCAATACGCCCATAGCATCTATTCGACTACATCCCTGACGAAGGAGAGACATACTACACCCCAAAACACGTGCGCGCTATCTATATAAGGTGGCGCGTGTGCGTTATGTAGGACGAAGCAGTTATGGCAGAAAAACTCCAACGCGCTATTGCTATTGCAAGAGAACATTGCGTAGAAAAGCAGGTTATAACAAGCAAATAATTATTAACTAAATATTTTAATATTATGAAACATTTTAAACAATTTTTTGTCTTTGCCCTCCTGGCACTATTTAGTGTCGGTGCATGGGGAGCCGTTGAAAGCGGAACGACCTACACTACTGATCCAAAGACACCAAGTGTGCCTGCCAATTGGACGGTTAACAGTTACGCAAACGATGCTAATTACACTAAACTGGCGAGTAACACGAATTACATTCAGACAGATGAGTTCTGCCAGAATGGATTTACGAGTATTAAGATCAAAGCTCGTAAATTCGGTGGACCAAGTGCCGCTCAAGCAGTGATTTCTGTCGAGTGGTTTGAAAATGGAGGAAGTTCCACAGTGTTGGCAACAGTTTCTCCCACCAGTACTTCTTTGGCTGATTATACTTTATCCGAATTAGAATCGGTAACAGGAAATAAGAGTGGTTATATCAAGATATCATGTAAAGCAGCAAGTGGAGGTAAAGGTTGTGGTGTTTCTCAAGTGACCATAACATATACAGCGGGAAGTTGTGGCGGTGGAACTCCGACATGTGCAACTCCGACATTCTCGCCGGCTGCTGGTTCTTATGAAGGAACACAGAATGTAACGATTTCTTCTACCGCAGGTGCTACAATCTATTATACGATTGATGGTTCTGATCCTACAACTTCAGGAACAAGACAAACTTACTCTTCTCCGATTTCTGTAAGTGCAGACATGACGATTAAGGCTTATGCAGTGAAAACTGATTATAACGATAGCGAAGTGGCAACTGCTGCTTATGTTATTACTGAAGGTCCGGACGTAACAATCAATCTTTTGGATGATGGTTGGGGGTTCCCGACAAGCAAAGTTGTTGACGAGACGGCCTATACCAATGGAGACTATACTATTAAGGTCGCAGGAACGACAGGGCAAGGATTTAGAACTTATGGTACCTATTTCATGTTAGGTCAAAATGGCGCATATCTTGAACTGCCGGCATTTGCTAATCCTATCGAAAAAATCGTAGTAGCAGGAAATAGTGGAGGTTCTGCATCTGTAACATGGAATATTTATAAGGGAGACGATGCTGTAAGTACTGCTGCTACGGGTTGTAAGAATGATGCGTATACTTTTGAGATTGATGAACCTGAAGCAAGTGTAGTTTATCGCATTAAGGTAACAAGTTCAGCAAACTTGCAAATCAAAACTATCAAGATTTACTATCGTGCTGCAACAGCCGTTGCAAAACCGACTATCTCCGGTGATGAGAACTTCGTTACTTCTACAACGGTAACAATTTCTCACGCAGATGCTGACCATATTTATTACACGATAGATGGCTCTACTCCGACAACCGGTAGTACAGAATATACTGCTCCGTTCTCGTTAACGGCAACTGCAACTGTTAAAGCAATTGCCGTTAAGGGCAGCGACGAAAGCCAAGTAGCAGAGAAAGACTTTACGAAAGTTTCTGCTCTGTCAACTATGGCAGATGTTCTGGCTGCTGCTGGAGAAAGTGAAACAGCAATCAATGTTGCTATTTCAGACTGGGTTGTAACCGCTGTTTCGGGTGGTCAAGCATGGATTGCAGCTCCGGACAACTTGAAGGGTATTCTTCTTTACAAGTCCGGTCACGGATTTGCCGCAGGCAACAAACTGAACGGCGTTGTTGTTGGCACAAAGATTAAATTGTTCAATGATTATCCTGAATTGACCTCTTTGGTTGCAAGTGATGTAACGGTAACTACTGCTGATGCAATTACTGCACGCACGACGACTATCGCTGCTCTCACCAGTGGTCATCCCACAGAGCAAGGAACAATAGTTAAATTGGAGAACTTGACTTATACTGCTTCTTCTACCAGTTTCTCTGACGGTGAAAACGCTATTCAGATTGATTCAAAACTTTACTCTCCTGCATTAGTTGATGGTGCAACCTACACTATTACAGGTGTGGTAGAATATCTCGCAAGTAATGTTATTAAGATTATGCCTCGTTCTGCTGATGATGTAGAAGGCGGTGCTTCTTTACCAGAGGTAACAGGTCTGGAAGCATTGAAAGCTGAGGCTACCGGCGTATCTTATTTGCTTAACCTGACAGATGCTATTGTAACGCTCGTTGACGGTAACAATGCATTCATCGAGGATGCAACCGCAGGTGCGTTAATCTATTTCAGTGGTCATGGCTACGCTGCTGGTGACAAACTGAATGGTCAGTATGAAGTTACAACTGCTACTTACCAAGGCAAATTTGAAATCACCGCAATGGAGGCTCAAGCAGGCGCAACCAAAGAGGCTGATGCAGAAATCCCTGTTACCACTTTGACGATTGCTCAATTAGCTGCTAATTTTGCTGCAAATGAGAGCAAGCGTATTAAGATTGTAGGCGTTAATGTAACCGACGCTATTGCCAATAACGATCGCAATGGCCAGATTTCCGATGGTGCAAATACTTTCGCGCTCTATGCTGGTAAGAATGGTGTTACAGCAGCAGAGAATGCTAATATTGATATTATTGGTTATCCGACATTCTTCAATGAGGCTCATCAATTTAATGTTTGGGCACAGGCAGATATTACCGTTAACGAGAAAGAAGATCCGGAATTGGCATTTGATCCGGCTTCCGAGACGATTGAGGAAGGCGACGCTTGGTCTGCTCCGACATTGGTTAACCCGCATAGTTTAACTATTGCATCGTACGCATCTAACAATGAGGCTGTAGCAACGGTTTCTGGCGAAGGTGTTATTGCTCTCGCAGGTGGTATAGGTACAGCTGTGATAACAGCACATACTGACGGCGATGCAACTTATGCTGCAGGAAATGCAACTTATACTATTACGGTTAATGAGGCTGGCGTATATTCTATGTCGTTCGACCTCACCCGCGCAAGCTATGACGATGCGGCAGACGCAGAAGTCGTTTGGAATAGTAGTGTTGTAACATTTACTGCTGATAAGAACGATGGAACAAAAGTTACCAACTACCTCGCTGGTAACTATTCTGGAACGACTCTTATTACAGAAACTCGTTTCTATACAAAGAACTCACTCAGTTTCGTTCCGCAATCAGGCGTTACAATTACTAAGGTAGAGTGGATGTCCACCGCGAAAGGATATGCTACAAAATTGGCTGCTGAAACATGGACTAATGCAAGTGCAGAAGTTGATGCAACTGATGACAAGTTAGTAATTATTACTCCTACAGCAACAGGAGAGTTCTCTGTAACACTGACCGATGCTGCCCGTGCGACTGGTATCACAGTTTACTATACCGCAGAGTCCGAAAAGGCTAAATTGACAGCTTCTATCGCTATAGCTGATATGAATATGGCAGTAGGTGATGAGGATATTCTTCTTTCGGCAATTGCGGCTACTTCCAACCCGAACAAGAAAGCGATTTCTTATGCGGTTACAAGTGGAACGGCGGTAACTATCGAGGGAACAGGCGCTGAGGCTGCATTGCATGCAGCAGCAGAAGGCTCGGCAACCATTACTGCTACTATTCCGGATGATTTGGGTAACTATACTGGTGCAACAACTACATTCGCGATTACTGTTACTGCTGCAGCTACATTAGAGAGCATTGCTATTTCAGGCACAGCAAACGAGCTGGAATATACCGAAGGTCAATCCTTTAATCCTGCAGGATTGACAGTAATGGGTCACTATTCCAATGGATCAGATGCAGAAATTACCGAAGGCATCGATTGGACATTTGATCCCGATCCTCTTACTGAGGGAACACACTCCGTATCTGTAACAGCTACAGTTGGTGAGATTGCAAGTGCAGCCGTTGTAGTTAATGGCTTGACTGTTAGTGGCCCGGCTCCTGTAGGAGACAATTATGTAAAAGTAACTGCTTCGCAGGCTGATTGGAGCGGAGATTATCTATTAGTTTACGAAGATGGTGAAAATGCTTACGTTTGGAACGGTGATTATAGCGATGGTGCAAACAACTATGCATCGGCTACCATTAGCAGTAATACGATTGCAAAACCGGCAGCTGCTGCAGTGATTACTATTGCTGCTGCTTCCGAGGGAAAATATACGCTTCAAGTTAATGGCGACAAGTATTTCCAAGATAATGGTTCCAATTCGAAACTTATCTTCACAGATGCAATCACAGATGCAGCAGAAGTAACTATTTCCTATGAAACAGATTGGACGAAGCTTCTGTTCTCGGAGCGTTGCATCCGTTTCAATAATGCTTCTGGTCAAACACGTTTCCGTTTCTATGCAGCGAGCAGCCAGCAAGCCGTTCAACTCTACAAGAAAGAGGCTCCGGAGCCTCCAACTTATACCGAAGTTCGTTCAGGTCTGACCGCTGGTAACTACTATACGATTTGCTACAATAAAACGATGAAATCAATTCAGGGAGCATCTCTCTGGTCGTTCATCGGAAAGGATGCAAGTTTTGCATATCTGGAAGAAGCATCTGCTCCATTCGCTGCAGGAACGCCGTATATCCTTTATGCGGAGTCCGACAAACTGAAAGCTGAGCTTGAGGGTGACGCAGTTGACGCAAGCGCTATTGTCGCAAACGGTGCAATCCACGGAACCTTTAGCTCGATGGACCAAGATGCGTTAAACGCTGCTGCAACGGCTGCCGGTCATGATCTCTATCTTGTGATTGGAAACCAGTTGCGTCAAGCAACCGGTGATGCATTAACGGTTGGTAATAGTCTTCCGGCTAACCGTGCATATGTCATCTTGGATGAGATTACCGGTGGTAAACCCGCTCCGGCTCCCGGTAGGAATGTACGCTCTATGCCGATGCATAAAAATGCCGCAACCGGAATGGACGAACTGAATGCTTCTGAGGCTCCACGCAAGATGATTATTGACGGCAAGATGTATATCTTCCGCGGCGAGAAGATGTATAACGCTAACGGTCAGTTGGTGAAATAAAAGAAGCCTAACTAGTCAAAATAGAATAACTATAAGTTATGATATAAACATTATGAAAAAGAAAGAATATATTCAACCGGTAACTGAGTTGACACAGTTGATGGTCAATTCTATCATCTTGGTCGGAAGCCCGACTGGTTTAGGAATCGGGGATCCGATCGGTGGCGGTGAAGGAGGATAACCCCTTCCGCATTACGTAACACACACCGGCCCTGTCAGAAATTGGCAGGGCCGGTGTGTTGTTACACTTACAAGGCTTTCTTTTAGTCTACTCAAAAATAAAACCCTAATCATCAAAACGCTAATGACCGATTTGGGGTTAAAAACAATAAAAATGAAGAATTATAGTATTTTTTTTGAAAAATATTTGGTTTGTAACTAAAAAATAGTTACCTTTGCACAAAATTTGTAATATGAGTTCAAAAGAAAAATTAATAGCTCGATTCCTATTGCTACCCTCTGACTTTACTTTTGACGAGTTAGAAAGGCTTCTGAAAGCACTTGGATACGTCAAATCTAACAAAGGGAAGACATCGGGATCTAGAGTTATATTTAAATTGTAAAGCAGTATGCGCTACGACAAGTACTTGAAGAATTGAGAAATAAAGGATATCTAAAATAAAATAACTATGAATACAATGAATTACAAAGGGTACCTCGGTACTGTTAACTTTTCGGAAAAAGACGCTTGTTTCTATGGGAAGATAGAAGGTATAGACGGGTTGGTGAATTTCGAAGGCGAAAGCGTACAAGAATTGACAGCAGCATTTCATGAGGCTGTGGAAGATTATATAGCATATTGTGTGGCAGAAGGAATAGAACCTCACAAAAGTTACTCAGGGCAATTAAATATCCGCATCAAACCGGAGACACACAGTGCAATAGCCGCGTTAGCAAAACAAGCAGGCGAATCCATTAATGCATTTATCAGTGAAGCATTAGACATGCGAGTGGCGGCGATGAAGTAACCTGGAACGAACGGTACGGTGACGTACGTAATGGTCACGACATGGTCACGAGAAAGAGTGCTAAATGAGTCGTAAATGAGTGCTGAATGAGTGCTGAATGAGTCGCGCACAAATTGTAGAAATGGCTGCAAAAAAAAACAGGCAACCGATTTGGTTGCCTGTTTTTGGGGTCGCTAGTAGACTAGTATTCTAGTTCTAGTATCCGACGGGTGGCTTATTCAGCCGGCTCAGCCGGCTCGGCAGGCAGTTCAGCCGCAGGAGCCGGAGCAGCGGGTTCGTCCACTACGATAGCAGACTCTTCCGCAACAGCAGCTTTCTGACCGGCGCTGAATCCCACAGCAGCGATGCTGAAGAAAACGATAAGCGCGATAAGCGTCCATGTGGCTTTCTCCAGAAAGTCAGCCGTTTTCGGCGCACCCATTACCTGGTTGCCGCTTGCAAAACCGGCAGCCAAGCCTCCGCCCTTGCTATTCTGTACCAACACCAAAAGGGTCAGCAGGATAGCGGCGATAACAATGAGGACTGTAATAAAAATGTACATAGTTATTAAAATTTACGATTTGCATATTTACGATTTACGATTTATTTGGCCATTGATTTATTTAGTCCAATGACCGAATTTCACGAAATCGGGTGCAAAAGTACAACAATTTTTTCAAATATGCAAATATTTCGGCAAATTATTTGCGTATTCAAATTTTTTGTAGTACTTTTGCATGACATTTTGTCAGTATTGATATGACAGCGCAAGAATTATTGGGAATCAAACAGCGTTTCAGCATCATCGGTCAAAGTCCGTTGCTGAACCGCGACATAGAAATCGCCGTTCAGGTGGCGCGCACCGATCTGAGTGTGCTCGTTACCGGTGAGTCCGGCGTGGGAAAGGAACATTTCCCGAAGATCATTCATGCTTATTCTTCCCGCAAACACGGACCGTACTTCGCCGTGAACTGCGGCGCAATCCCCGAAGGGACGATAGACAGTGAGCTGTTCGGCCATGAGAAAGGTGCGTTCACCGATGCCAAGAGCGAACACAAAGGTTATTTCGAGATCGCCGACAAAGGAACGCTCTTTCTGGACGAAGTGGGCGAGTTGCCTCTTCAGACCCAGGTTCGGCTGCTGCGCGTGCTGGAGACGGGCGAGTTCATGCGGATGGGTTCGAGCAAGGTGCAGAAGACCAACGTACGCGTGGTAGCGGCGACGAACCTGAACATGCGCCAGGCGATAGATGACGGACGGTTCCGCGAGGACCTCTATTATCGTCTGAACACCGTCGAGATCCGCGTGCCCGCTTTGCGCGAGCGCAAGGAAGATATACCATTGCTGTTCCGCAAGTTCGCGAACGATTTCTGTACGCGGTACCAGATGCCGCCTTTGTCGCTCAACGAAGAAGCGACGCGGCTGTTGCAGAACAGCTACTGGCGCGGCAACATCCGCCAGCTCAAGAATCTGGCGGAGCAGATAGCGGTTATCGAGATGGACCACCAGATCAATGCGGAGACCCTCTTGCGCTACCTGCCCAGAGAGGAGAACCAGCAAGGTATCGTACTCCGTACGCCTACCCAGGAGGGCGGCAAAGACTACTCGCACGAGATAGGCATCCTCTATAACATGGTGATGCAGAACAAGAAAGATCTGGAAGAACTGAAAGAACTTCTGGCCGGTGACGGGTTACGGGGCACGGGTGACGGGTTACGGATGACGGGTGACGGGTTACGGGTGACGGGTTACCGGGAGAGCCAGCAAGAATCGGCTCCAACCATCACCCTCTCGCAGCCGGAGAGCGCATCGCGCAAGCCGATAGAGGCGGAGGATATAGAGAGCGCCAGTCTGCGTGTAGAGGACAGCGAGAAAGAGCTGATCCGCCGCGCATTGGAACTGACCAAAGGCAACCGCAAAGAGGCGGCAGTGCGGCTCGGCGTGTCCGAGCGGACGCTGTACCGCAAAATAAAAGAATATGGATTATAAGACCGCTTCGCTGACAGAGTACAGACCGGATTCGCCTGACAGAAGACAGACCGGATTACACAGCCTATTCCTGATAGGTATGTGCTCTGTATTCTGTATTCTGTGCGGCTGCTCGATCAGTTACAAGTTCAACGGAGCGAACATCAATTACCAGACGACCCATTCGATCTCCATAGCCGATTTTCCGAACAATGCCGCTATGGTCAATCCGACGCTCAGCAACCTTCTCTCCGAATCCATCCGGGATATCTACCGGAGGCAGACACGTCTGCAGGTGATGAACAAAGGCGGAGACCTGGAGCTGGAAGGCGAGATAGTAGGGTATGACATCACCCAGGGCGCTATCTCCGCCAACAGTTATGCTTCGGAGAGCAAACTGACGATCCGCGTGACCGTCCATTTTATCAATAACATCTATCCCGAAGAGTCGTTCGACAAGACCTATTCGGCTTACCAGACCTTCGACGCCAGCCGGCTGCTGACCGACGTGCAGGATGAGTTATGCAACATCATCGTTACGGAGATAACGGAGAATATATACAACGACACGGTGGCGAAATGGTAGAGGGCGAAGCCCTAAGCCATTCGGATAGCGTTTATACCCTTCGGGGTAATGGCTCCCCTGCCAACGTGCTTTTGCGTACCCCCTCGCAAAAGAACGACCCCGAGAGGGTATAAACTAAATCTCCGCCGGTGCGGAGGGCTTCGAACGAAAAAGAAAAAAGAAGAAGAGATGAGATACTTTAGAATTTTAGCAATCATGCTGGTGGCAATAGCCGGAGCAAGTTGCGTGACGCAGAAACAGATGACGTATATGCGTGATGCGGATGCGGCGAAAGCCGATTCGCTGAACAAGCAGTTTACCGCACAGACGGAAGCAATCATCCGTAGCGGCGACGCGCTGACGATCTTTGTTTCCGCCCTGGATGCTGAGGCTGTGACGCCGTACAACCTGCCAACCGTGACATATGCTACTCCCGGCACGGAGAAGATGCAGACGACCCCGACGCTGCAATACTATATAGTAGATGAAGAGGGTAATATACAGATGCCGGTACTGGGCGATGTACACGTAGCGGGGTTGAAACGCGCCGAAGTGGCACGACTGATAAAGACGAAACTGGAGCAGCAGGTGATGAATCCGCTGGTTCAGGTGTCTCTGGTGAACGCCAAAGTGTCGGTGCTGGGCGAGGTAGCCAAACCCGGTCAGGTGCCGATGACAACAGGCAGGCTGACGATCCTTGAAGCCCTGGCTGCTGCGGGCGACATGACCCCCTTCGGCAAACGGGACAATGTATTGGTGACCCGTGAGATAGACGGCAAAGTGGAGATGGCGCGTGTGGACCTGCGCAGTGCGGATCTGGTGAGCTCGCCGTACTATTATCTCCAGCAGAACGACGTGGTCTATGTCTCGCCGAACAAAGTAAGAGCGGTGAGCAGCGCCAACGCGGGGTTGTGGCTGAGTATGGTAAGTACCGTAGCAAGTGCAGCAACCGTGATCGTAACCGTAGTGAATGTAGCAAGACCGTCAGGAAAATAAACAGTTGACCCGACAACCGGAAAGATAAGATTATGGAAACGAAGAATAACGAGATAGATATCCGTAAGATTTTCCGCATAGTGGCTGAACACTGGTGGTGGTTTGCCGTGTGCGTGACTTTTTTTGTGCTGCTGGGCGTAGCGTATTATCTGCGTAAAGCCCCCCAGTGGACCACTGACGCCAGCGTGGCATTGCGTCAGAAAGAAGGATCCGGCACATCGATGGATGCGCTGTCGATGCTGGGTCTCTCCGGAAACCGAGCAGCCGATGACGAAGTGGTGGTTCTCTCTTCGCGCGGGTTGATGTACCAGGCCATTGACGCCCTGAACCTATGGGACGAGCCCTCCAAACGCGGAGGATGGCGATGGGAAGGCGAGTTCCGCAATCCGGCGCTGACTATCGACTATCTGGCGCTGACGGAAGATGCACAGAGCAGACCGTTCATAGTGACAGTGAGACCGACGAAAAAGGGCTACAAGGTCAAGACGAAGATGGGCTTCTTCCGCCGTTCGTCCACCCGTGTGGCAGATCTGGGCGAACCGATAGAGACCGGCGTGGGTACAATCCGGATCCATGCGAACCGGGTGCTGAACCCGGATACGACCTATCGCGTGGCTCACTCGCGCCGCGAACTGGTGGTAGCCAGATACAGGAAGAAGCTGAATGTCTCGCTGCATAAGAAAGAATCGAATATCATCCATCTCTCTACCCAATCGCCGGTTCCGGAGCGCGACAAGGCGCTGCTGTACCAACTGATCGAGCAATATAACCTGAACGCGATTGTGGATAAGAACATGCTGGCAACCAACACAGCGGCGTTCATCGACGAGCGGCTCGCCATCATCACCAAAGAGTTAGGCGAGGCGGAGGAAGCTGTATCGGATTACAAACAGCAGAACAACATAGCCGATATCAGTACCCAGGCGTCCCTGTTCCTCCATGCCAGCAGCACCGAGCAGCGCGCCATGGCGGAGATAGAGACCCAGCTGAGTCTGGTGGAGTATATTGACGAGTTTCTGCGTGACGAGACCAAGCGCAACAGCCTCATTCCTTCGAATATAGGTCTGACGGATGCTTCGCTTGCGAGCGGTCTGACGGAGTATAACACGCTGCAACTGCAACGGATGCGTATCCTGCGGACAGCAACGGAGGACAACCCCGTGATCGAGCAGATGAACGCACAGCTGGCGTCCATGAGAGCGAATATCATCGAGACGATCGGTTCTGTCCGCGAGAGCCTGAAGATCCGCCAGCGCAACCTGCAGGCGCAGGATACCAAATTCAACCGCAAGATCAAGGACGCTCCGGAGCAGCAGCGCGATTACATGCGAGTGGTCCGCCAGCAGCAGATCAAGGAACGGCTGTATGTGTTCCTCTACGAGAAACGCGAAGAGAACGCGCTGATGCTGGCGGCTACGGCTACGCCTGCGAAGATACTGGATATGCCGCAACGCGACGTGCGCAGCCAGAGTCCGAAACTGACCAAACTGCTGTTGGTATGTATCATCCTGGGATTGCTGCTGCCTGCCGCGGTATTGTATCTCATGGTGCTTCTCAACGACACGATTGATGACACCAAAGAGTACGAACGGCGGATCAAAGCACCGCTGCTGGGTCAGTTGGTGCAGAACTCCCGCAACGCCCACATAGCTATCCATGAAGGCGAATCCACCGTCTCGGCAGAGCTCTTCCGGCTGATACGGACCAACCTGAGGTTCGTGTTGCCCGCTGAGACAAAGAACCCGGTGATTCTGGTGACCAGCTGCATCAACGGCGAAGGCAAATCCTATGTGTCGAGCAACACCGCTCTGTCGCTGGCTATACTGGGTAAGAAAGTAGTGCTGGTAGGTATGGATATCCGCAAACCGATGCTGGCAACCTATTTCGGATTGCGAGACAAAGGCCACCTGACGGATTATCTGGCGGAACCGGAAGTAGCGGTAGAGGATATCATCCTGCCGAGCGGCGAGCATAAGAACCTCGACCTGATCCCTTGCGGCACTATTCCTCCCAATCCGGCGGAGTTGTTGCAGACGGAGCGCGTGGAAGAATTGTTCGCCGAACTGCGCAAACGGTATGACTATATCATCGTGGATACCGCTCCGGTGGCTCTCGTGAGCGACACCTATCATCTGGACCGCATAGCCGATATGACTATCTTCGTCAGCCGGTACAAATATACACCGGCGGATATGGTTGAGTATATCAACCAGGTGATCGAGAACAAGCGAATGCATAATGTAGCCTGCGTGCTGAACGGCATCAAAGGTCTCCGCGCCGGTTACGGCTACGGAGCCCGGAAATCGTAAATGACCAAATTGTAAATGGTTAAATTGTAAATATCGTGGTTGTTTGTGTAGCAGAGAAACCGTCGGTAGGCGCATACATCGCCAATGTGTTAGGCGCCAAACAGCGCAAAGACGGCTATTTTGAAGGGAACGGGTACCAAGTGACCTGGACCTTCGGCCATCTGTGCGCCCTGCTCGATCCGCAGGAATATACGGACCAATGGAAAGCCTGGAGTCTCAGTTCGCTGCCGATGATCCCGTCGCGTTTCTCTATCAAAGTGTCGGGTGACGAGGGAGTCCACAAACAGTTCAACGTAATCAAATCGCTGATTGACCAAGCCGACGAGGTGATCAACTGCGGTGATGCGGGCCAGGAGGGAGAGCTGATCCAGCGGTGGGTCTATCAGCAGGCAGGATGCCGGTGTCCGGTGAAACGACTGTGGGTCAATTCGCTGACGGAAGAGGCTATCCGCGAGGGTTTCAAGGCGCTGAAAGACCAATCGGAATACCAGCATCTGTATGAAGCAGGGCTGATGCGCGCCATAGGGGACTGGCTGCTGGGTATGAACGCCACACGCGCGTACACCATAAGGTACGCACGCGGGAGCGGCAAGAACCGGCAGGTGCTGTCCGTGGGACGGGTGCAGACACCCACACTCGCTCTGGTTGTCAAGAGACAGGCGGAGATAGAGAATTTCAAACCCCGCACCTATTGGGAACTGAAAACGGTTTACCGCGACACACTCTTCAATGCCCAACTGCCGGCAGAAGAGGATGAGTATGCCATCACCTCCGAGGAACAGGGACAGGCACTGGTGGACAGCATCAAGGATCTGCCACTCGTGATAACCTCCGTAGAGAAGAAGAAAGGCGTGGAGAACGCGCCGAAGTTATACGACCTGACCTCCCTTCAGGTGGATTGCAACAAGAAATTCGGTTTCTCCGCCGAGCAGACGCTGCAGTTGATCCAGTCGTTGTATGAGAAACGGCTGACCACCTATCCGCGTGTGGACACCACCTATCTGAGCGATGACCTCTATCCCAAAGTGCCGGGTACGCTGGCGGGAATAAAGGATTATTTCCCTGCCGTAGCGCCGTTGCTGGGATTGAAAGCCGACGGCAAAAAAGGAGCAGGGTCCCTTCCCAAATCCAAGAAGGTGTTTGATAACAAGAAAGTGACCGACCACCACGCTATCATTCCTACAGGCCAGCGTCCGGAGGCAATGACGGCAGAGGAGAAGAAAGTGTATGATCTGGTGGCGATGCATTTTATCGCGGTGTTCTACCCCGAATGCGAGGTGAGCAACACAACGGTGCTGGCGAAAGCGGGGGAGATTGATTTCAAGGTCACCGGCCGCGAAGTGCTGAAACCGGGATGGCGGGTGGTCTTTGAGAAAGACTCTAAGGATCTTAACGACTCTAATGACTCTAATGACTCTAATGACGCTGCCGAAAACCCCGACGAAGCCAAGTCCCTGCCGGCATTCGTAAAAGGGGAGAGCGGGCCTCACGAACCGTTGCTGAAAGAGAAAACGACCACTCCGCCCAAATACTATACGGAAGCTACGTTGCTCCGCGCTATGGAGACAGCGGGCAAGACAGTGGAGAACGACGAACTGCGCGAAGCGATGAAGGAGAACGGTATCGGCCGTCCTTCCACCCGTGCGGCAATCATAGAGAAACTGTACCAGCGCAAGTATATCGAGAAACAAGGCAGCAAATCAATCCGTGCTACAGCCGTAGGTATCGATCTGATCCATACGATTATCTCTCCCCTGCTGAAATCCGCCGAACTGACCGGCTTATGGGAGAAGAAACTGCGCGAGATCGAACGCGGTGAATATACCGCACAGCAGTTCCTTGCCGAACTGAAAGAGATGACATCCGGTGTGGTTCGCGATGTAAAAACGAACAAAGCCGGTATGTTATGCCCCGTCTGCCGCCAGGGACTGATTATCCGCGGAAACACCCGCTATGGATGTTCCAGATGGCGAGAAGGATGTTCTTACGCTGAGCCGTTTGACAACTAAAGTTAGCAAAAAATATACAGGTGTAATTTTTACGTCAATTTTTCTACATAAGGTTGACGTTTTTTGTGTAATTTTGCAGTCGGTTTTTCGGTTACGCGCGATTGCGCGCACATGGAAGCAATTTTTTTACTAACAAATTAAATTAATATCAACACAAACAAATTCTCTTTATGAAACTGAATTCCAGTGTGTTCCGTACCATGATTCTCTCGGCTTTGCTTTTTGTGGGCATAGCTGCTGAGGCTCGTGTGATCAGCGGAGTTGTAAAAGACGCAACAGGCGAGACCATTATCTCCGCCTCGATTGTTGTGAAAGGTACCTCGATTGGTACAGTAACGGATTTCGACGGAAATTACAGCCTCGATGTTCCGGATGATGCTAAGGTGCTTGTTTTCTCGTACGTCGGTATGCAGACGCAGGAGCTGAACATTACCGGCAATGTGATGAACGTAGTGCTTTCCGAGAACAGCGAGGTGCTGGAGGAAGTCGTTGTCACCGGTTACGGCACAACGAAGAAACGCGATGTTGTAACATCCGTGGCTTCCGTAGGTGCAGACCAGATCAAGGACATCCCCGTAACCAGCGCGGCTGAGGCTTTGCAAGGCAAACTGTCCGGTGTATCGGTAACGACTACCGAGGGTGCGCCGGATGCCGACGTGAAGATCCGCGTCCGTGGCGGTACGTCCCTTACCCAGAGCAATGACCCGCTCTATATCGTGGACGGTATGCCGGTGTCCAGTATCTCGGATATCGCTCCGAGTGACATCGCCTCGATGGACGTGCTGAAAGATGCTGCCGCTACCGCTATCTACGGTGCCCAAGGTGCTAACGGCGTTATTATCATCACCACCAAAGATTCCGACACGGAGGAAGACAAGATGACCTTCCATGTGGACTACAGCGGTTTCGTAGGTTGGAAGAAGATCGCTAAGAAATACAGCGTGCTCAATCCCCGCGACTTCGCATTGATGCAGTATGAGTGGGCTTCGATGAAATATAACACCACCGATCCCGGTAACTCGGACCTCCGCGGCCAGTTCTATGCGTACTTTGACAAACTGTATAATACTACCAAGTATAAAGACCCGGCAGAGATTGAGACTACCCCGATCGCTACGTTGTTAGCCGAATATGAGGATCCGGCCCAGCATGAGTTCATCGACTGGCAGGACCGCACCTTCGGACGTACGGGCTTTAACTCGAACCACTCTGTCAGCGTTTCCGGCGGTAATAAGAACGCTAACTTCACGCTTTCTTACAACCGTATCGACGACAAGGCGATCATGGAGCAATCCAACTATACCCGTAATAATATCTCCGGTAAGGCAAAGTTCAAACCTTTCAAGAATTTCACGATCGGTTTCACGACGCGTTATACCAGCACAGAGGTGCTCGGATCGGGTTCTAACGCAATCAAAGACAACGGTACTTCTACCGAATCCCGTCTGCGTAACTGCGTCGTTTATACCCCGACAGCGTTGCTCTCCAAGGATGACGGCACTGGCGGAGATGAGGACGAGACCTTCGGCTCTCTCTATGACCCGATCACCACGATTCGGGATAACTACAAGTTGAAAAAGGATAAGAAATGGAATATCCAGGGCTATATGAGCTATAAGTTCGCGAAGCATTTCACGGCGCGTGTAGATATGGGTTATGAGACCCGTCATATCACCACCGACCGCTACTATGGTCCTACTACTTATTTCTCCCGCAATACCGGTCGTCCGGGTATCGAAGGCGGTACCGCACAGATCCAGGTGATTGATGAATACAAGTCAACATTGACCAACCATAACACCTTGGAATGGAAGCAAACATTCCAGAACAACCATAACGTAAGCGTTTTGGTTGGTGAAGAGACGGTGATCCGTAAGGGTTCTTCCCAGACGGAGAACGGTTTCGGATACAAGGGTAGTTATGATGTCCTGAACGGAGAGATCTTCAACTATATGGGACAGGCTGCTTATTCGGAGTTTGTCAACTATATCAACCCGCGTGACAACCAGTTGTCGTTCCTCGCGCGTGCGAACTATGATTATAAAGGACGCTATTATATCACCGGTACTTTCCGTGCGGACTGCTCGACGCGTTTCGTGAAAGGACACCAATGGGGCTATTTCCCCTCCGGTGCGGTGGCATGGCGTATGTCGGACGAAGAGTTTATGGAGGGCGCTTCCAGTTGGTTGAGCAACCTGAAACTCCGTCTCTCGCTCGGTATGGCGGGTAACAACAACGTCGATCTCGGTTACCTCCATCCGGATTTCCTCTCGCAGCAGATGACCTATTTCGATATGGGGCAAGGCACAAGCAATATCCTGGTGGTAGGCGGTAGCGATAAGATTGCCGCTAACCCGAACCTGAAATGGGAGACAACGGTAACCCGTGACTTCGGTATCGACTACGGTTTCTTCAACGAGCGTTTGACCGGTACGATTGATCTCTATTGGAATACCACCAAGGACCTGATCATCCGTCAGAACATGCCGGCGCGCTATAACTTCCAGTACCAGAACATCGGTTCTACCCGCAATATGGGTATGGAGTTCTCTATCAAGGGTATCATCCTCGATAAAAAATCCAAGAGCCTGAGTTATCACCTCTCCGTGGATGCCAATATCTCGTTCAACAAGACCCGCGTTCAGGATTTGGGTAACATGTCCTCTATGTTGGCGCAGACCAGCTGCTTCGGTTCTTCCGAGTATCTGACAACGGCTGAGTTCCTGCTTGAGGTGGGACAGCCGGTAGGTAACGTGATTGGTTATGTAACTGATGGCTATTATACGGCGGCGGATTTCCAAAGCTACCTCGCTTCTACCCACGCATGGGGATTGGCTGACGGAGTGCCGACTTATGGAGACGGTTTCCTGTCCAATAAACCGGTTCCGGGTTCGATTAAGTTCAAAGATCAGAACGGCGATGGCGTGATTACGGAAGAAGACAAAGTCATCCTGGGTAATACCGTTCCTACCCACTCCGGAGGTTTCAACATCAACTTCAATATCGGTGGTGATAAATGGGGTAAGGTCGATATGGCGGCTAACTTCACATTCGCCTTCGGCAATAAGATCCTGAACCTCTCCAAGATGGAGTACACCACCGTTACGGAGAAAACCAAAATGCGTAACCTGATCTCCAATATGGCGTTCAACAACCGCTATTCGCTTTATACCAGTGAAGGTGCATACATGCCGGATGCTTATGCTACGGGAGCACTCATGGTAGGCGATGCTTACACGGCGTTTGCTAACCAGCTAGACCAGGCTAACATCGACAAGGGCGCTTATATGCATAGCCCGATCATGTCCCACTATGTTGTAACAGATCAGCATATGGAGGATGGTTCTTTCTTGCGTCTCAACCAGTTGACTATCGGCTATTCGTTCCCGAAAGTATGGATGGAGAAAACCAAAGTGATCAATAATATCCGCTTGTATGTACAGGGCAGCAACCTCTTCTGCGCTACCAAGTACAGCGGTTTGGATCCGGAGGTGGATACCCGTTCCAGCAAGAACCCCTTGACTCCGGGTGTGGATTTCTCGGCATATCCTAAGAGCCGCGGTATCAACGTAGGTCTGAATATTCAATTCTAATCCTGAGAAAATAAATAGATTATGAAAGCAAAATATTTTCTTTTAAGTGCCTTGGCACTGACATTAGTAGCTTGCGAAAAGGGCTTCTTCGAGACAGAGTCCCCTTCTGCAATGGATGAGGCGGTCTTCAAATCGGCAGACCTGACCGAGCAAGCAATCGGCGCTATTTACAATACGTTCGGCGAGGACAAATCGTTCCGTAACCGTCTTTGTGGCGGATATGTAGCCATGAATACGGATATTGAGCACTGTTCCAAAACGGAAGATAAAGATTATGCCGCGTATAACATAACGGGTGGTACAGGTGACCTTTCTACCTCTAACGGTAAAGACCCGTGGGCTTACCTGAACTCGGCTATCGAGCGCGCTAACGTCGTTATTGACGGTATTCGCGCGCACTCGGATACCACCGATGCTGCCTTCCGTTATCTCCTGGGCGAGGCGCTCACACTGCGTTCCTTCTGCTATCTGGAGATGGTCAAACTATGGGGAGATGTACCTGCCAGCTTCGAGTCCTTCAATGGATATAACCCGGAGGTGCTCTATACCAAGAAACAAGACCGTAATGTGGTCTTCGAGCAACTGCGCATCGACCTCAAAGAGGCGGCTCGCCTGATGCCTTGGTCCGCCCAGTGCCCCGGCAACGCGCGTAACTATACCGGACGTCCGTCCAAAGCACTGGCGCTCGGATTGCTGGCGCGTGCTGACATGATGTATGCCGGACTGGCTATGCGTCCGGATGTGTTCACGGAAGGCGGTACTTCCGCTTGCTCTATCCAGTATAACGTAAAGGACCCTGCTGCACGTCAGGAGATATACAAAGAGGCGGCTGAGGCTTGCGCGCAGATTATCAAACAGGAGGATTGGAAATTCAAAGAGAATTTCGAGGATGTCTTCAAAGACCTCTGTGCGGACGTAACCGACTACTCGAAATCCGAGTGGATCTGGGCGCTGCCGTTCCTGGATGGCGCGCGTGGTCAGGTGCTGGCTTTGACCGGCAACAAGATGTCCACCAACTGTGCTGGCGCACTCATCAATACCATCACCTACGGCGACGGCAATAAGGATAACGCCAAGACGCAGGCGATGATAGAGGTTGTGCCTACTTTCTACTATGCGTATGACAAGACGGACAAACGCCGCGATATCACCATCCTTCCTTGGACTTGGGAGTATGATGACGGTTCCGGCACCGCACCTTCCGGTTATACCGAAGTGGTCTTCCCGGGGGTCGCTGCTACCGATAAGAAAGTATATCAGAAACAATCTAATGTCGGTCAGATGTATCTCGGTAAACTGCGCGTAGAGTGGATGGTACGTTCTTATTACTCCAACGAAGACTGTATCGATATGCCGGTTCTGCGTTATACCGACATCCTCTTGATGTACGCTGAGGCTACTATCGGCTCTAAAGAGGGTAATGGTCCGGGCGAGCAACTCGGCGTCAGCGCACAGGACTGTATGGATAAGGTACGCGACCGCGCAGGACTGGCTTCCGTTCCTGTTACTATCGATAATATCATCAACGAACGCGCATTCGAGTTCTGCGGCGAGAATATCCGTAAGTACGACCTGATGCGTTGGGGTATCCTCAAGGAGAAACTGATGAAAGCGCAAGCAGACGTATATGATCTGCAGAATAACGCAGGTGATTTCGCTGGACGTCCGGATAGCGTATATTTCCATTACACCCGTAATGATGATTTCGCGCAGAACGGTGCTGCTTATGTCTTCGATCGTTTCGTAGGTCTGGATAAGGATGCTGTACGTCCGGCTGATTTCGACAAAGAGAACGGATGGGTTGCCAAATCATTCTTCTCCAAGGACGATGTGCCTAGCATAACAACGGAGAACTGGTATCTCTACAAAGCAGGAACGGATATTGACATGCACCAGTACTGGCCGATCTTTGATGTCAATATTGCTGCTTCTAACGGAACTCTCTGGAATGACTACCTCTATAAGTAAGATAGTACCTCTCTTGGCTCTTGTCTTCTGTCTCTCCGCTTGCGGAGGTGACGAAGGCAAGGAGCCGGTTCCCGTTTCTTCCGTGCCGGCTTTCCCCGGGGCGGAAGGCGGCGGTATGTATGCCTCCGGAGGTAGAGAGGGAGTGGTGATACATGTCACAACTCTGGAGGACGCGCGGGATAAGACAACCGGACAGCCTTCTGTCGGCACACTCCGGAAGGCGCTCCAGATGGATGGAACACGTACCGTCGTCTTCGATGTGGCGGGAACGATTAACCTCACCAGCCAGTTGGAGATAACGGGAGGAAACCTCACGGTCGCCGGACAGACCGCGCCGGGAGACGGTATATGTATTGCCGGATACCCGGTCGTGGTGAAGGCAAGCAACGTGATCTTGCGATTCTTGCGTTTCCGTATGGGGGATCAGAACAAGGTGGAGGGAGATGCGCTCACCATATGCGAGCATAGGAATATCATCGTGGACCACTGTTCTTTCTCATGGAGCACCGATGAATGCGTCAGTGTGTATGGTAACACGGATTTTACGCTCCAGTACTGCTTCATCACCGAGAGCCTGAAAGCCTCTGTGCATGCCAAAGGAGCGCACGGATATGGAGGTATATGGGGAGGAACGAACGCTTCGTTCCATCATAACCTCCTGGCGCACCATCAGAGCCGTAACCCCCGTTTCGACCACGATTACGTCAATGCCAAATGTGTCGGACCGATTGATTATGTCAATAATGTGGTCTATAACTGGGAGAGCAATTCCGCTTATGGCGGCGAAGGAACCAACAACGGTGCCGGGGGACGGCATATCAATTTTGTGGCTAACTACTACAAACCGGGACCTTCTACCAAATCCGGCGTGAAAACACGTCTGCTCAATCCTACTACCAAATGCGGTAATTGTACGGATAAATGTGGCGGATCGGTTGAACCCGGTAAGTTCTATCTTACGGGCAATTACATGTTCGGCTCTACGGAAGTGACAACTGATAACTGGAAGGGCGTTAATCCCGATGAGTCGTCCAAGAAAGACCTATGCAAAGTTTCTGCCCGTTGGACGGACGGACTCACCGCCCTCAATAACGAGCAAACGGCGGAGCAGGCTTTCGAAACTGTTCTCGCTAAAGCCGGATGCTCGCTCCATAGAGATGCGCTTGATACGCGTATAGCTAACGAGGTTCGTAACGGAGGAGGCAAACTCATCAACTCGCCGGACGAAGCGGGGGGCTATCCCGCGCTGGACGCCGGAACCCCTGTTACCGACACGGACCGGGACGGTATGCCTGACGAATGGGAGGACGCTAACGGACTGGATAAGAACGCTTCTTCGGATGGCAAATTATACACACTGGACAAAAAATATACCAATTTGGAGATATATCTTAATAGTTTGGTACAGGATTTGTTCTAATCCTTTGAACCATAAAAGAAACGAATATGAAAAAAAGTCTTTTATCTTTGAGCGCAGCGGTCTTTGCTCTTTTGTCTATGAGCGTAGCTACCCAGGCGCAAACCAAGTATTCCCATTATTATAAGGATCTGCCTTGTGCAGTGGAAGAAGTTAAGGAAGTGATCATCCCTGATTACACCGTTTCTATCGTGGATTTTGGTGGAGTAGGGGATGGTGTCACTGACAACACCGAGGCGTTCGCCAAGGCGCTCAAGCACCTTAAGAAACAGGGCGGAGGACACCTCAACGTGCCCGACGGCAAGTGGCTTACAGGACCTCTCAAACTGGTCAGCAATCTGGATCTCCACCTTGCGGACAATGCCGTTATTCTGGGCTCGACCAATAAGGAACTCTATATCCAGAAATCCGACTCCCTCCGCGATGGTTCCAAGAAATGCCATGCCCTCATCTACGGTTCCAAACTCGAGAATGTCTCTATCACCGGACACGGCACAATCGACGGACAGGGTATCTACTGGCGTCCGATCAAGCAAAAGAAAGTCGTTGCGCCGGATGTCATTGCTGCCGATGGCGATGTGTGGGAGGAAGTGCTCGCTATGGGCGGTGTCACTCGCCCGGACGGTAACAGCAAGAAATGGCTCGTCTGGTATCCCTTCAACCTCAATAAGGATCTCAACATCCCTAATATAGCCAAGGACCCGATCATTCAGGAGAAGATGCGTCCGCACTTGGTCAATATCACCGACTCCAAGAATGTACTCGTGGAGAATGTGCACCTGCTCAACTCTCCGAAATTCCATTTCGTGCCTACGCGCGTGCAAAACCTTATTATTGACGGTGTCCATATCCGTTGCCCGCACTGGGCGCAGAACGGCGATGCCATGGACCCCGGTAACATCCAGGTGGCGCTTATCGTCAACTGCAATATCTCTTGCGGCGATGACGGTATCTGTATGAAAGGCGGCGTCGGTCAGAAAGGCGTGGATGCAGGTCCACAGCGCGATTTCCTCATCACCAACGATACCGTCTATCGTGCACACGGTGGATTTGTTATCGGTTCCGAGTTCTCCGGCGGTATGCAGCGTCTGGTTGTCAAAGACTGCCGTTTCGAGGGTACCGACATCGGCTGCCGCTTCAAATCAGCTCCCGGACGTGGAGGATGGTGCGAGGATATCTATTGCTATAATATCATCATGAAGGATATCCGCGAATCCGCTTTCCTCATCTCCTCCGGCTATGCTGACAAGGGCGCTGGAGTCTCCGCTACCGACTCCGATGATAAGAATGCTTTCTTCCCCGATTGGTCCAACATGACCTTCCGCAATATCACCTGCATCGGTTCCAAACAGGCGGTGGATATCCAGGGACTCAAAGGAAAACCTGTCCATAACATCCTCTTTGACCAGGTTACTATCATCGGCAATAAGGGAGGTATCAAGATGGAGTATGCAGAGGATATCAAGTTTACCAACTGCCAGATCAACCCCAAACCCATGCCGATTACGGACTACAAAAAGATTAAAAATGTACTCTATAACGGCAAAGATCCCGACGCAGCAGAGTAAATAACAAAATTTCTACATTTTTCGGCAATATGTACTTGCATATTTGCCGAAAATGTAGTATCTTTGCAACAAATTTCTAGTTCTACTAGATACTAGATAAACTAGATTACTAGATCAACTAGATAAATAATTTATTAACTTTAAAAACTAAAAACATTATGAAGAAAATTTTCCTCTTCGCAGCTGCCGTTGTTGCAGCTCTCACAATCAATGCTGAGGTTTACGACCTCTCCACGATGAATTTTGTTCAGACTGACCTGACAGTTACCGGTGGTGAAATCTCTGACAATGCCGCAAAAACGTATTTTGAGGTAAAGAATAACGCTGGTGAGACGGTTGAAATGACAGTTGCTCAGCTCCCGAACATCAAGTTCTCTTACAAAAACTCTGCTGTTAAAACGGCTTTCAAAGTTTACTACAACGCAGAAGGCAAGGAAGGTAACGGTAAAATCCAGTTGGATGGTAACCAGCGTGACATCACTATCTCGAACGTAAAAGCTGGTGATAAGATTATTCTTTGGGTTAACTCAAAAGGTGACACCGGTGCTCAATTCGTAGATAGTGATAAAGGTACTGCTTTCACTGGATGCGTTGCTGTGGATCCTACTGCTGCTGGTATTGGCACTGCTCTTCCCGGAAAAGCTAATGAGACCGATATGTACGCTATCGAACTGCAAGCTATTGCTTCGACGGTTATTATTCGCGAGACTGTAGGTGGATACGTGCTTCACAAAATCCAAGTTGGTGCTACTCAAGCTATCGACAACATCGAGGCTGCTGAGAAAACTGTTAAGTTCTTCGAGAACGGTCAACTCATCATCCTCAAGAACGGCGTTCGCTACAACGCTCTTGGTGCAAAGCTTTGATTTACACCAACGGCTCTCTAAAGCTTGGTGCAAAACTCTAATAATCCAAGCATCAGCCATGCTTGGCTGATCACAATAAATGCAGACTCTTCCGAGCCTGCATTTATTGTTTTACCTTATTGCGCTAGACGATACCTAGACCATACCTAGACGATATGTATAGTGTCTAACTACTGTTGAACTATCTTCAGTGCGGCGTTTATGCCGTCCAACGCACTACTGGTGATTCCTCCGGCATAGCCGGCTCCTTCGCCGCAAGGGTATAACCCCGGCGTACTGACCGACTCCATCGTCTCCGGGTCACGGATGATACGCACCGGGCTGCTGCTACGGCTCTCTACGCCTACGATAACAGCGTCATTAGTCAAGAAGCCGGGGTATTTCTTGTCAAAATCCCTAAACCCCTGTTGTAGCCTCTTGCCTATGCCTGCCGGCAGCCACTGGTCCAGACGGCTCGGCACAATACCCGGCAAGTAACTGCATTTCGGCAGATCCTTGCTTGCTCTCCCCTCCACAAAATCCTTCATCCGCTGTGCCGGTGCCGCCGCTGAATTGTGAATTGTACATTGTGAATTGTGAATTGAAGCAGCTTGCTCCCAAGCAAGCCGCTCAAGGGCTTCCTGAAACTCCAGCCCTTTGAGAGGATCATTTCCTGCAATGTCTTCCGGATTGATCTGGACAACCATGCCGCTGTTGGCATAAGGGCTGTTCCGGTGGCTCGCACTCATGCCGTTCACTACACACATCCCTTCCGCGCTTCCTGCCGGCACGATATGTCCGCCGGGGCACATGCAGAATGAATACACTCCCCGTCCTTCCACCTGCGTCACTAGGCTGTAGGAAGCGTTGCCTACATATTGAATAAGTTTGTCATCTTTGAGCGAAGCGGTCTTTTGTCTTTGAGCGAAGCGGTCTTTCTTCTCGTCCAGATGGTACATCAGCCGGTTGATCAGCTCCTGCGGATGTTCGATCCGTACGCCCATTGCAAAACCCTTGGTCTCCATAGCCACACCTTCTGCCGCTAACATCCGGTAGGTGTCATGCGCCGAATGCCCGATCGCAAGGATAATTGGAGTCTGGAATTGGCTTTTGTCTTTGAGCGTAGCGGTCTTTCGACTTTCGACTTCTTTGAGGCTTGTCACACAAGTCTCAAAGTGTATCTCTCCGCCGCGCTCGATGATACATTCCCGCATCCGTTTGATGATGCCCGGCAACTTGTCGCTTCCTATATGCGCGTGAGCCTCATAGAGCACCGTGTCCGGAGCTCCGAAATAATGGAAGATCTCCATCACACGCTGCATGTTCCCTCTTTTCTTGGAACGGGAGAATAACTTTCCGTCGCTGAATGTACCTGCGCCGCCTTCGCCGAAACAGTAGTTGGACTCCGGATTCAACCCCTCGTTCCTGTTCAGCAGAGCTATATCCTTTTTCCTCTCGCTTACTTCCTTTCCTCGTTCGTAGATGATGGGCTTGATCCCGTGCTCCAGTAGCGTCAGCGCAGCAAACAACCCCGCCGGACCGGCACCGATGATGATCGCTTTCCGCTCCGCTTTATGTACATCCCTGTACACCGGCGGTGTATAGAGTGGGAAACGGTCACCATCCGGGGAATTGTTAATTGTGAATTGTGAATTATGAATTGGTATGGGGTTTCCTTCCTCATCCGCCAATACAGTAAGATGCACCTTCAGCTCTCGCTGACGTGCATCTACACTTCGTTTGACCACCCGCCATTTCTGTGCGGCTTCGTACGCCTCTTTCGGGCTCAATATAAACTGCCTTGTATTCATAGTAAAGTATATGGGGCTTTATTCTGTCAGCGTAGCGGTCTATACTCTATCAGCCCGCAGGGCGGTCTTTTTACTTACTGATCTTATCCAGGATAGCCTCTAATCCTTTCTCTTTGACTGCCTCGTTGATCTTGGCTTCTATCTCGTCGCATAAGTCGGGATTCTCGGCGAGGACGTTCTTCACATTGTCGCGGCCTTGACCCAGCTTGGTGTCGCCGTAACTGAAGAACGAACCGCTCTTCTTGATGACCTCGGCGGCTACGGCGAAATCGAGGATCTCACCTATCTTGGATATTCCTTCGTTGAACATCAGGTCGAACTCGGCTTTCTTGAAAGGAGGTGCCACTTTGTTCTTCACTACTTTCACGCGTACTTGGTTGCCTTTGATCTGGTCGCCGTCTTTGATCTGACCCGTCTTGCGGATATCCAGACGTACTGAGGCGTAGAACTTCAGGGCGTTACCGCCCGTGGTGGTCTCCGGGTTGCCGAACATGACACCTATTTTCTCACGCAGCTGGTTAATGAAGATCACGGTAGTGCCGGTTTTGTTGACAGAGGCGGTCATCTTACGCAGAGCTTGAGACATCAGTCGTGCCTGCAGACCCACTTTGTTGTCCCCCATATCGCCGGCAATCTCTGCTTTCGGCGTCAGAGCCGCTACAGAGTCGATGACAATCAGATCCACTGCGGCGGAACGGATCAGCTCGTCTGCAATGTCGAGACCCTGCTCGCCGCTATCCGGCTGGGCGATAAGCAACTCGCTGATGTCCACGCCTAATTTCTCGGCATAGAAGCGGTCGAAAGCATGCTCCGCGTCAATGATAGCGGCAATACCTCCGGCTTTCTGCACCTCTGCCATCGCATGGATAGCCAGAGTGGTCTTACCGGACGACTCCGGACCGTAGATCTCGATGATACGTCCTTTCGGGTAACCCCCTACGCCCAAAGCGTAGTTCAGACCCAAACTGCCGGTCGGAATAACGGGTACGTTCTCTATCTGCTCGTCGCCAAGCTTCATAATGGCACCTTTGCCAAACTCTTTGTCGATCTTTGCCATCGCTGCCTGCAATGCTTTCAGTTTCTCAGTCGATGGACCTTGTTTCTCTGCCATAATATAGTGTATTTTAATGTTTCGTAATGTCGTCATGACGTAATTACGTCATTTCGCTTGCAAAATTAGTAAAAAAAAATGACATACGCAAGTGTATATCATTTTTTTTCATAATATCTGCAATATTCTTTGATTCCGCATTCTTCGCACCGGGGCTTGCGGGCTTGGCATACATACCGTCCGTGCAGTAACAGCCAGTGGTGAGCTTTGGGAATGACTTCTTCCGGGATATATCTGACGAGCTGCTTCTCGGTCTGCAGCGGGTTCTTGCTGTTGGTTGTCAGACCGATCCGTTCGCTCACGCGGAAGATGTGTGTATCTACAGCCATGGTCGGCTGGTTCCATATCACGGCGCATACCACATTCGCTGTCTTCCTGCCCACTCCTTGCAGGGTCTGCAGATCCTCTATATTGTCCGGCACTTGACTGTCATATACGTTTACCAGCCTTTGAGCCATCTCCACCAGGTGCTCCGCCTTGCTCCGCGGATAACTGACAGATTTCACATATTCAAACACTTCATCGCTGGTAGCGGCGGCAAGTGCTTCGGGCGTAGGGTAGGCCTCGAAAAGCGCCGGAGTGACCATGTTCACGCGTTTGTCTGTGCATTGCGCCGAGAGCATGACGGCTACCAGCAGTTCGTACGGGTTGGAATAGACCAGCTCGCTCTCCGCTACCGGCATATTCGCCTCAAACCAAGCTAATATATGTTCAAACCGTTCTTTCGTCCGCATGGTACTAACTGTTTAACGTTTTGCTGGCAAGCAAAACCATTTTAACGCTTTAACTATTTAACGTCGTGGTAAGCCCGACTTATAAACTGTAGCAACGCTGTTGCTTGTTGCTGTACCTGCGCCGTTTCCGGACTGATCTCGCGTTTCTGCAGGCGAAGCATCATGATCTGGTATAGCAGAATGAGGCAGGCTTCTATGTCGCTCATGGTCGGGCGGTCTGTTTTGGCTTTGAGCAAGTTCAGTTGGGGCGTCAGCCGCATCACTGCTGCGCGGTACATGGCGTCTTCGTCTAATAACTGTGCATGCAGTTCCTCCATCTCCTCCAATGCCACAGCTGCCAGCTGCAAATGCCCGCCATCCATGATCCCTTCGCGGTGCATCATTTCGTTCAGCTCGCTTAACTCCTTCGTCGCTTCCGCCTGACCGGGGAATGCACGCAAATAATCCTCTATCTGCCATAGCCAGAGGATATACTCAGCAATATTATCACGCTTGACTTTCACTTTCCACTTTCCACTTTCCACTTTCCACTTTTCACTCTTCACCTTCTTCCCAGTCGATTTCGTCCAAATAACTGTCGCTCATGAAGGTCTCTATCTCCCGCCGGTCTTTTTTGGTCGGTCGTCCCATACCTCTGTCGCGGCTGCCGTTACCCGCCATACGTGCCAACTCCAGCAGTTCCAGTTGCTTGGGATCCGTGCAGTCACGCATGTATTCCGGTACTAACTTCGCACCCAGCCTGTTCTCGGTCAGTTGCAGCACCTTGTAGGTATAAGTGATCGGACCTTTGCGCACGGAGAACATGTCGCCTACCTTGAAAGTACGGCTCGGCTTGAGTTGCACGCCGTTCATGGTAATCCGTCCGTTCTTGCACGCATCCGCAGCGATACTCCGGGTCTTATAGATCCGCATCGCCCATAAGTATTTATCAACTCTGACTTCTGCCATTCTTTTCTCCTTCCCTTGGCTCCCTCTCTTGAGGAGAGGGCAGGGGAGAGGTTTGGAGGGTTTATTTATTGTTAAACTGATTCATCGTGCGGTCAATGCCGGCGAGGCAGAAACTCGGAATGATCTGGGTGGTGACCTTCAGCCGCTCGTCAATCTGCTTCTTCTCCTCGTCCGTCCATTCGCCTAACACAAAATTGATCTGCGCTCCGCGGGTGAACTCGTTGCCGATACCGAACCGCACGCGTGCGTACGCGTCCGTTCCTAATACGGATTGTATGTTGCCCAACCCGTTGTGACCGCCGTTCGAACCCTGTTTGCGGATGCGGATCGTACCGAACGGCAGGTTCAGATCGTCCACCAGTACCAGCATGTTCTCCACCGGTATCTTCTCTTGTCCCAACCAGTAACGCACCGCGTTACCGCTCAGATTCATGTATGTAGAGGGCTTCAGCAGCACCATCTCCGCATTCTTGACGCGGCATCTGGCTACAAAACCGTATCGTTTGTCCTCCCAACGGGCATTCACCGACGCAGCAAAAGCATCGATCATCATAAAACCGATGTTATGCCGTGTGCCGGCGTACTCCTCGCCGATATTGCCTAAACCTACGATTAAGTATTTCATATTATTTGGCTTTCAGCATTCAGCTGTCAGTTTATATCTTAAAATTAGAGGCGAGACATACGCCTCGCCTCATTTGTCCTCAGCGCTCAACTTCTGATGGCTGATGGCTGACGGCTGATAGCCGATTAAGCCTGCTTGCTCTGGCGGGTTGCCTTCACCTCTGCTACGCATGCGTCAGCAGGGTTAACGAACTTCAGACCTTCGATCTTTACGTCCTCAACAGCGATCTTCTTACCCAGACCCAGCTCGGTAACGTCGATGTTGATACGATCAGGGAACGCAGTGTAGATACCGCATGCTTTCAGCTTGCGCATTGCTTGAACCAGCTTACCACCGGCTTTCACACCTTCTGCCAGACCGTTCAGCTGGATAGGAATCTCTACTACTACCGGCTTCTTCTCGTCTACGGCGAGGAAGTCAATGTGCAGAACCTTGCCGTCCATCGGATGGAACTGGAGTTCCTTCACGATAGCTTTCGTATTCAACTCACCTACGGTGAGGTCAACGATCAGTGTGTCTGGAGTGTAAATCAGTTTGCGAACGTCTGCCGCTTTTACGGTGAAGGTGCAGTTCAGACCGCAACCGTAGATGTTGCAAGGAATCAATTCCTCTGCGCGGAAAGCTTTTGCTGCTTTCTTGCCGTACTCGCTACGCGGAGTACCTGCTAATGCGAATTCTTTCATAAAATTGTTCTTTGTGCCTCGTCACTTCGTTCCTTCGTACTTCGTACATAGTCACTTTGTCACTTCGGCTGTGTTACTCAATATGGGGCAGTTAATTGTAGTGGTGACGCTGCCCGTATCCCATCACACGAACCCCGTTTCATTAAATTCCCTCCCTTGTGGGGAGGGCAGGGTGGGGTTTGTCCCTTTGTTGTCCACCGAGGAGTCGAACCTCGCTTCTCGGAACCAAAATCCGGTGTAATACCGATATACGAGTGGACACCGCATACGCCTTTTCAGCGAAAAAGCGTGCAAAGGTAATGCTTTTTTCTGAATTGACCAAATAATTCGGTAAAAAAATGCAATTTACCCTGCTTTTTTTGCTTTGAGCGGCTTAGCCGCGGTTTTTCTACTTTGAGCAAAGCGGTCTTTCGACTATTTCGCCACTACCAAGTAATAGTTTTTCTTGCCTTTCTGGAAGAGGAGGTACTTGCCGTTCAGCAGGGCTGCATCGGTGATCGGCGTCTGCGGGTCGGTCAGTTTCTCTTTGTTCATACTGAATCCGTTCGCCTGGATCATCTTGCGTGCCTCGCCTTTGCTCGGGAAGATAGAGGTCTTCTCGGCTAACAGATCCAACGGACCGATCCCGGCTTTGAGCTCGTCCAGGCTGATCTCGTAGCGCTCCACGCCCTCGAAGACCTGCAGGAACGTCTCTTCGTCCAGCGCGCGCAGCGCGTCAGCGGTCGCGTTTCCGAATAATATATTGGATGCCTCTACGGCGGCGTTATAGTCCGCCTCGCTGTGAACCATGCAGGTCACCTCTTTGGCAAGACGCTTCTGCAGCGATCTTAGATGCGGCGCCTGCTCGTGTTCGGCTATCAATCCTTCTATCTCCTCACGGCTGAGGCTCGTGAAGATCTTGATATAACGCTTCGCGTCATCGTCGCTCACGTTCAGCCAGAACTGGTAGAACTTGTACGGACTGGTGTATTTCTTGCTAAGCCAGATATTGCCGCTCTCGGTCTTGCCGAACTTGCCGCCGTCGGCTTTCGTGATAAGCGGGCACGTGAGGGCGAAAGCGGTCTTGCCGTTCATCTTGCGCATCAGCTCGATACCCGTGGTGATGTTGCCCCATTGGTCCGAACCGCCCATCTGCATCAGGCAGTTCTTGTGCTCGTTCAGATAGACGAAATCGTAGCCTTGCAGGAGCTGGTAGGTGAATTCGGTGAACGACATACCCTGACTGAACTCGCCGTTGAAGCGCTTCTTCACGCTGTCTTTCGCCATCATATAGTTGACAGTGATGAGTTTGCCGATGTCGCGCGTGAAATTGATAAAGGTGTATTCCTTCATCCAATCGTAGTTGTTTACCAGTTCGGCTGAATTGGGCGCATCGCTGTTGAAATCCAGGAAATGCTCGAGCTGCTCGCGGATACACTGTACGTTGTGACGCAAAATCTCCTCGGTCAGCAGGTTGCGCTCTGCGCTCTTGCCGCTCGGGTCACCAATCATACCGGTGGCTCCACCGATGAGGGCTATAGGCTTATGGCCGCAGGCCTGCAGGTGACGCAGCATCAT
>JAEEGL010580093.1_pt1 | contig 38583 bp, 37 predicted proteins | sample 9134231 | NCBI WGS metagenome assembly JAEEGL01 (sample SAMN16246548, study PRJNA631951) | gut metagenome | biome: gut microbiome; feature: rumen; material: fiber-attached | host: Bos | place: Iran: Karaj | collected 2018-10 | reverse complement strand
CGAAACGATTCGTTACAGTAAATCTTAAAAAATTTCAAACCACGCTATTATAGTATTTTTTCCGACATTTGACAAAATGACAGGACTTATTAAGAGGAGACACGAAGGGGAGAGAAAAGTAGCTGAGTACGTGTCGGTGGTCAGATGAGGAAAAGAAGGCGGACACGTAGGGGAGAGAAAAGTTGCCGGGTACGTGTCGGTGGTCAAATGAGGAAAAGAAGGCGGACACGAAGGGGAGAAAAAAGTAGCTGAGTACGTGTCGGTGGTCAGATGAGGAAAAGAAGGCGGACACGAAGGGGAGAGAAAAGTTGCCGGGTACGTGTTGGTGGGAGGAAGAGAGGAAGAAGGCGGACACGAAGGGGAGAAAAAAGTAGCTGAATACGTGTCGGCGATTGGAAGAGAGGAAGAAGGCGGACACGAAGGGGAGAAAAAAGTGGCTGACTACGTGTCGGCAGAGGGGGCAATTAAGAATTATTTAAGAAATACAGAAGAAACAGCTTAAGACTTTTAATGCAGTATTTGATACATTAAGATCAACAAATGATTCCGAAAACCATAAGGAGAAAAAATATGAGCAGAGAGAAAAACAACAAGGAAAGAAACAACATAGATAATAACTTTAAAGGTAAAAACATCAGAGAAAAAGACATCAAGGATAAAAACAGAAAAGATAACAGTAAAGTAACGGTACTCAGCGCAAAGGATCTGTCCAAGACTTTTTCAAATGAGTCGGTTCAGCAGCATGTGCTGAAGAATCTGAACCTCAATGTATATAAGGGAGACTTCACCGTGATCATGGGGAACTCGGGATCCGGAAAGAGCACTCTGCTTTACGCCTTAAGCGGCATGGACCGGCCTTCGCTCGGAACAGTCAGCTACTTTGTTGATGATAGCGATCCGAAAAAGGGCATAGAGATCTCAAAGTTTAATAACGATAAGCTGGCCCTCTTCAGAAGACATCACGCCGGTTTCGTGTTCCAGCAGAATTATCTTAATGATTCCATGAGTGCCCTGGACAATGTGATGGTGAGCGGACTGTTAAGAAATAAAGACCGCAGGGCTCTGGCCGAGAAAGCGAAGAATCTTCTGGAGCAGGTGGAGATAGGAGCTCAGGATCGGGGCAAGTTCCCGACACAGCTGTCCGGCGGACAGCAGCAGAGAGTCGCCGTTATAAGAGGCGTCATCAACGATCCCGAAGTACTCTTTGCAGATGAGCCTACAGGAGCGCTGAATTCCCAGAATACGGAAAACGTGCTTAATATACTCAGCGATCTGAACGGACGCGGACAGAGCATAGTCATGGTAACACATACGATCAAGGCAGCAGAACGCGGTAACCGCATAATATATCTGGCCGACGGGGTGATCTCCGATGAATGCGATCTGGGGCCCTATCTCGGAGACTATAAGGATGAAGAGAATCCTGACAGAGATAAAGCACTGGAACGTCACAACAGACTTAAAGATTTCCTGCAGGAACAGGGCTGGTAAATAAACGGCAGGCTAGTGAAAAGGAGAAAAAAATGTACAGATTATTCGTGATAGCAAAGAACAATATGAAAAAGCAGAAGGGAGATATGTTCACTTTCTTCATACTGACCTTCATCTCGGCTTTCCTTATATTTGACTGTGCCTCGGCGATCATGGGACTTTCAAATATCATGAACGACCGTTTCAGCGCAGTCAACGGCGCGCATATCCTGCTTTATGTGGGGGATGATGAGACCGAGAGCTCAAGCGCGGAGAAAGCCATAAAAGAAGATCCGCATATCATCGATTATGAGATGACTCCGGCACTGCGTTTTGATGCCGAGTACAGAAAAGCCGGGGATAAGGAATACTCCACTTTCCGTTTTTTTGCGGAAGACTTTAATGAAAATAAAAGGATCATGAAAGTGGAGACACCCGATACCCAGCTTAAGGAAAACGATATCCTGCTTCCATATAACCTTAAGGGAAGATTTGCCGTAGGTGAGATAATGCAGATCAAGTTCGGTGACGACGTGCACGAGCTGAAAGTAGCCGGCTACCTGGAAGACCCTTATTTCTGCAGCACCATAAATATAACCGCATACTATGTGGGGATATCCGGAAAAATGATGGATACCCTGGCAGAAGAGCATCCCATGTATGTTTCGAAAAGGACAGCTCATAAGGGCATCGCAGACGAGAGCTGCTTTACTTCCTCTTATACTACTGCTGATCTGGAGCAGGAGATCGCCGAAAGATATAAAGACTATCTTTCTGCTTATCCTGATGAAAACCATACCGATTATATGCTGATCAACTGGCATATGATGCGCGGCGGTTCCCAGTTCCTGCCGATCATTGTGATGGCTGTGATCCTGCTTTTCGCCATCCTGATCCTTGCTATCTCGCTGGTCATCATTTCCTTCAGCATCAGGAATTTCATCCAGCGCAATATGAAGAATACAGGCATACTTGAGGCCAGCGGCTATACGGTAAAAGAACTGCGCGCAGCAATTTCCTTCCAGATACTTATAGTTGCGGGACTCGGAGGTTTACTCGGTATCACGGTGGCAATGCTTAGCTTTACTCGTTTCGGTCAGGTGGTAAGTTCTGTACTGGGACTTAGCTGGAACCAGCCTGTCAACATAGGAGCAGCATTTATCACTCTTCTGGCTCTGCTTGCGGTAATAGCGCTGGTAAGTCTTGCGATAAGCAGTGAATATAAAAAGATAAGCGTGCTTGACGCGCTGAGGGGCGGGATAGATTCACACAATTTCAGAAAGAATCTTTTCAGCTTTGAGAAAACTCCCCTGCCTCTTCCTGTAGTGCTTTCCTTAAAGGATACCTTTGGCGGCCTCGGAAGAAATCTGCTGATGGTATTTATCAGCGCACTCCTGGTGATCGCGACTCTGATAGGTTTCGGTATGGTTGAAAACTTTGCAAACGATCCTAAAGGACTCATGAAGATACTGGCTTTTGAAACGGGGACTGATCTGGTAATGGCAGAGCCTTCTGCCGGTGATATCTCCGAAGATTTAAGGAAACTGCCGGGAGTGAAGAATGTTCTTATAAATACAGGCTTTGAACCCACGCTTATAAAAGGCGATAAGAAGAGCATGATATACACCTATGCGGTGGATGATCTGAACCATACACTGAACACCTGCCTCTTAAACGGAAGATATCCCGAAACGGACAATGAGATACTGGTAACTTCCGGTGTGGCTAATGATCTTGGGGTAAAGACCGGGGATGTGATCACAATCGAATACGCCGGAAAAGTAGCCGACTATCTTATCACAGGCATTAATCAGAGACTGGAACGCATGGGCCGTACGGTATATATGCGCATCGACGGCGCGAAGAAACTGGTTCCCGGAGATATGACCTCAGTATATCAGTACTATGTGACTGCCGAGGACGGTATCAGTTATGAGACCTTAAAAAATGAGATCAACGATTATGCGGAAGAAAAAGGCATCGAGGTTTCCCAGAGTGATCTCTATGCTTCAATGAACAGCACCATTGCAGGTGTCACATCGGCCCTTAATGCAGTCTGCGTAGTGATCGCAGTGATAACGGTCATCGTAGTGATCTTTGTGGAATCACTGGTGATACGCGCCAAGATCAGCCGCGACTGGCGCGGCATGGGCATCAGCAAGGCTCTGGGACAGACCAGTTTTGGCCTGATACTACAGATCATGCTTTCCAACCTGCCTGCTATCCTGACCGGCGCCATCATTGGCGGACTGCTCTCACCCGTAACCGGCGGAAGCCTTGTCAAGACAGCTTTCTCGCTCTTCGCTATACAGAAAGTGGATTTCAATATCCCGGCTGTCTATATAATGATCACCGTAAGCGGTATCATCTGCGTGGCCCTTCTTTCCTCCGGCACCGCAGGCCTGAAAGTCCGCAAGCTCAAACCCATCGAAATGATCACCGAAGACTGAGCGGTGATGTGTGCCGCAAGGTTGCTTTAGCTAAGCCGAAGTGGTAAAATAAACAGCCGGGGGTAGAGACAATGCATTATCATTGCCTGATCGTGGATGACGAGACAGAGCTGGCTAAGATGACAGCGGAATATTTTGAGATGTTTGATGTAAAGACGCAGTATGTGGATTCAGCTGCGTCTTGTTTTGATTTCCTGAAAGAGAACGAGGCGGATGTTGTGCTTTTGGATATCAATCTCGGAGACGGCTCGGGTTTTGAGGTCTGCAAGAAACTCAGAGAGGATTATCAGCTGCCCATCATCTTCATCAGTGCAAGGCAGAGTGATGATGATGTGCTGGTGGCGCTCAGCATCGGCGGCGATGACTATATTAAGAAACCTTACAGCCTGTCTGTGCTGCTGGCCAAGGTGAAGGTGAACTTAAAGAGAGTGGAAATGATAAAGAAGCTGGAAACGGAGAACGATAAGAGCAGCGGGGATGAAAAGCAGAGTACGTCGGAGTGTAAAAGAAACAGGACAGCCGGCAATGAGGAAAACAGCGATGAGCTGCAGCTTGATGCTTCCACCATGTCGGTGATGCTCCGTGGAAAACGGATAGCATTAAAAGCAAAGGAATATGCGCTGCTAAATACCCTGTATGATCACAGGAATACCATAGTTACCAAGGACAGGCTCTTTGAAGAAGTCTGGGGGGATACTTTCTACAGTGACGGTACCTTAAATGTTCACATACGAAAGCTCAGGGAAAAGCTGGAGGAAGATCCGAATAACCCTGTACTGATCAAAACCGTATGGGGAACCGGTTATATACTTGAAATATGAAAAATGCTGGAAAGATCATTCTGACATATACGCTTATCATGCTGGCGGCCCTCGCCGTTCTTTATTTTGCTTTTCAAAATATTTTATTACAGATCGAACAGGTGCCTTCCGTAAGCGACAGCGAAATGGAAATGTATAAAAAGATCTGGGAAGGCTTAAACGCAAGTATGTGTGAGAGCCGGCAGAGGATCTTCATATGTCTTTTTGTGTTCTGGCTTTTCATACTCGCTGCAGGTTACCTCTTCATACTTTTTAATTATCTGATATATATAAAACCGGTTAAAGATCTGGAAAAATATGCTACCGAGATAGCCAAGGGCAATCTCGATGTGGAACTGAAGATGAACAGGAACAGTTCTTTCGGTACGTTTACCGAAAGTTTCAGCCTGATGAGAGAGGAACTGCGCGCATCGAAGATGAGGGAAGTGGCAGCACAAAAGGCAAAAAGGGAAATGGTGGGGGAATTAAGCCATGACTTAAAGACGCCGACGGCTACCATCCAAGCCACCTGCGAGGTATTGCAGCTTAAGTATCATAAGAAGCTGGATAACCTAAGTGATGAAAAAGAAAAAGCAGAGCTTGAGTCGGAACTCGAAAAGATCAACATCATCCACAATAAATCACAGACCATCGATCAGCTGGTAGGCAATGTATTCCGCGCAACCCTTGATGATATGGAAGAGATAAAAGTGGAAGCGCAGGAAAAACCATCCGAAATGATAGAGGGCTTTTTCAGAAACCTAAAGGAGTACGGAAATATTGTATTTGAAAACAGAATACCTGAATGCCTTGTACTTATCGATCCTTTAAGGATGGAGCAGGTGATCGATAATATTGTCGGAAATTCATATAAATATGCGGGAACTGATATCAGCGTGGGTTTTGATGAGACTGAAGATAAGTTCATCAGGATAACGATACGGGACTTTGGGCCCGGTGTGCCGGAGAGCGACCTGCCGCTGCTGGTACAGAAATTTTACAGAGGACGCGGAAGTTCGGGAAAGAGCGGTTACGGGCTGGGACTCTATCTGGTGAAAAATTATATGGAACGACAGGGCGGAGGCTTTGAATACTATAACGATAAGGGCTTTGTCGCGGAACTTCTTGTTAAGAAGGTATGAAATATGCTATAATATGCGGCATAGCTGATGTGATTTAAGGCATCAACGGGGGAAAAAAGATGAAATCTATCCAGACAAAGATAGTATTGGTGGTGACCATGATCATGATACTCATGGGCGCTATCTTTATGGTGACATCCACCATACGTACCAATGCCATGCTGGATGAGGATTCCGAGACTATACTCTTAAGCGCTGCGGAATACTATACCAATGTGCTCGATGATAATTTCAGATCGACGGAACAGTCGGTAGATACCATTTATAATTATGCGATAAAACGTGCCCAGACTTATACGGAATTCCTTAATGATGAGGAGGAACGGGATAAGTATACTTATGATGTGTCAGAGCTGGGTAAGAGCATCGCTGAAAATACCAGAGGAGCAATGTCCGTGTATCTCAGGTATAATCCTGACGATTACGGTCCTACGGGCGGTTTCTGGTATACGATCAATCTTGAAGATAATACCTGGCAGCCTTCGGTGCCTACCGATATGAGTCTTTATGACAAGTCTGACCTTGAGCATGTGGGCTGGTACTACATTCCGGTAGGCAACGGCATTCCCATGTGGATGGATCCTTACTATAACGCCAATCTGGGCGTTGATATGATATCATATATAATCCCCTATTTCTTAAGAGGTTATACTGTCGGCATAATCGGAATGGATATCAGCATGGAACAGCTGAAGGAAGCTACGGCCAAGGTAAAGGTGTATGAGACGGGCCGTGCTTTCATGATAGACAAAAACGGCAACATCATTTATCACGAGGCTTATCCCCAGGGCATAGACTATGCGTATATGAAAGCTGATGATCAGGAATATTTTCGCAACATCATTAATGCGGAAAGAGATAAGACCATCGTCTGTAAGTCACGGACGGGGACGGATCAGAAGCTGATCATCAAGGAACTCAAGAACGGGATGCTGCTTGGTGTATATGCTCCTTTAAGCGAGATCAAGGAACCCCAGAAGAAACTTATGCTGAGACAGATAATGCTGCTGGTAGTCGTCCTTCTCTTTGCGCTGCTGGTATGCAGGCTGCTGGTTAAGACCATGACGGATCCGTTGAAAAAGATGACCAGCGTGGCAGAACAGTATGCGGGAGGCAATTACAGCGAAGAGATCAATGTCCACAGCAATGACGAGATAGGAATACTTTCGAATTCACTGCAGACCATGTCCAGCTCGCTGCAGAAACAGATACAGATCGCGGACTCGGCAAACAAAGCAAAGAGCGCCTTCCTTGCCAATATGTCCCATGAGATAAGGACACCCATAAACGCCATACTCGGTATGAACGAGATGGTGCTTCGCGAATCCAAGGACCGCGACATATACGATTACTCGATGAACATACGAGATGCCGGAAAAACTCTGCTTTCCCTGGTCAACAGCATACTGGATTTTTCAAAGATAGAAGACGGAAAGATGGAACTGATCTCCGTTAATTATGATCTGGCTTCGCTGATCAATAATCTGGTCAATTCGGTATCGGAGCGCGCAAGATCAAAAGGGCTGGAGTTCAGGACCGAGATAGACAGGCAGCTGCCCTCGGTATTGCAGGGCGATGACATAAGGATAACCCAGGTAATCATGAACCTGCTGACCAATGCAGTGAAATATACGGAAAAAGGAAGCGTTACTCTTGAGGTCAGCGACAGCGGCAGAGATGAGGATTATATTAGTATGACCGTATCCGTTAAGGATACCGGCATAGGAATAAAAGAAGAGGATATGGATAAACTCTTTGAGTCCTTTGAAAGACTTGAGGAGAAGAGGAACCGCAGCATAGAAGGCACGGGCCTGGGAATGTCCATAGTCAACAGACTGCTGGCAATGATGCACAGTTCGCTGAAGGTAAGAAGCGTATACGGCGAGGGCTCCGTATTCTCCTTTACCTTAAAACAGCTTATCATCGATAAAGCGCCGATAGGTGATTATACTGCAAGACTGAGAAAGAGCAAGGAATACGGCAGCAACGGAAAATATATCTGCGCGCCGGCTGCGGATATCCTTGTGGTAGATGATAATCCGATGAACCTGAAGGTGATCAGGAGCCTGATGAAACGGAATAAGATACAGCCTGATCAGGCTTTGTCGGGTATGGAAGGCATCGAATTTATGAAAAAGAAAAAATACGATATCGTTTTCCTTGATCATATGATGCCGAAGATGGACGGCATAGAGACGCTTCAGAAACTGACGGAAGACGGGCTGATACCGGAGGATACCGTGATGATAGCCCTGACTGCAAATGCGGTGGTGGGCGCAAGGGAAAAATATCTGGAAGCAGGTTTTGACGATTATCTGTCCAAGCCCATAGAGGTAGATGCACTGGAGGGAAAACTGGCCGAGTATCTTCCCAAAGAAAAAGTATCCTATGTTTCGGAAGAAAAGACCGAAGAGAAAGAAGGGGGCGGAAATGAAGATGAGATACTTGAGTTTGCGCCTGAAGAGGAAGGAAGCACGGAGGAAAAGGATAACGGCATCATCGACAGGCTGAAAGATAAAGGGGTTGATGTAAAGAGCGGACTGGCTTACTGCGGCGGTGATAAGGATTTCTATCTGGAGATACTGAAAGACTATTCCGATCTGTGTGAAGAGAAGTGCAGCGAGCTTAGTTCATATTATGATAAGCAGGACTGGAAAGCTTATAAGATACTGATACATGCGCTGAAGACGAGCTCAAAGACAGCAGGTTTTGCCGATGCATCCGAACTGGCTAAAGATCTGGAACATGCGGCAGCGGAAGGAAATGATGCATTCATAAGGGAAAAGCATCAAAGTTTTGTTGCGCTATATGAAGAAAAGAAGAAAACCATAGACGGAGAAATGATATAAAACAGTTGAAATCCGCGGAATTTAGGCGTATAATCGACTTGTTAACATAACACTTTCGGCAAGAGCCGAATTGAGGGGGACAAGGAGACAGAGAAGTGATAAATAAGATAAGGGATAAGCTGAAACAGGAACCTGCTTATGCCAACGAGTCAGCAAGCTTTCTGTACCTGATAAGAGTTACGCTGCTGATGATGTTTGTGTATTATCTTGCGCTGGGGATATTCGTACTGGCCGGCAGCGGCATTGATAAAACGGCATCATATCTGGGGGTGATCGTACTGGCGCTTTCCGTGATCAATCTCCTGCTCTTATATTTTTCTTACAAACTGCATGCGGGGACCGTGCTCTACTGCCTGCTCATACTGACGGCGGTGATATCCTACATACTGACCGGAGGTTTCGGCTGGAGAGCATCTTTCCACTATGTGCTGTATGCCCTGCTTTTTGTGTTCTGGTATAATCCTTTAAACAGCATAAAAGCAAAGGTGGTTTCAAGTGCGCTGGTCGCACTGGTGGTCTCGATCATTTCTCTCAGGACTCCGCTTGGCATCTCGGTGTATGAAGAAAATGATGTAAGACTCAGGGTGGTGATCTACGGAAACCTGACCTATGCTGCGATACTGCTGTCGGTGGTGGCTTACTTCTATTGTACCCAGTATATCGAAGCGGAACGAAAGCTCCATCTGTATAACAGGGAGCTCAAGAAGCTGGCGGAGACAGATCCGCTGACCAAGCTCAACAACCGCCGTTTCGCCGAGGACGAACTGGCAGAGCTTGAGAAGAAATATGAAAATGAAGAAGAAGCCGTATGCATCTGCATCGGCGATATAGATCATTTCAAACATGTAAACGACAATTACGGCCATGATGCCGGAGATTACATACTCGTAAGGCTGGCAGGATTCTTCAGGGAACTGATGAAGGACCGCGGCTTTGTGGTGAGATGGGGCGGAGAGGAATTCCTATTTGCCTTTGCCGGAGTAAACGGTGATGATGCGAAGATCCTTCTGGACGATCTGCGCATTGAGATAGAGAATACCGAGTTCGTTTTCAAGGGACAGCAGATACGTATCACTGTCACTTTCGGACTGGAGGAATATGACCGCTACAGCGGGATGCAGGCTGCCATCAAGACTGCGGACCAGAAGCTGTATATGGGCAAGGAAAGCGGGCGCAACAGGGTGGTATTCTGATGTTTTTAAGGATCCTTTTATAGCTGTATAGGAGATCCCGGGGAAATGCAGGTTTCCTCGGGATTTTAATAATCCGAGGTGAATCATGTTTAACAGAATAAGGAAGATCATATTGCTTCTTGCGCTCTGTATGCTTGCGGGCTGCGGAGCCAAAGAAGAACCCCAGCAGGGACCGGAATTGGTGCTGGGCTTCTCCCAGCTTGGAACCGAAAGCGCATGGAGGAGCGGGAACAGCGCGGATATAGAGAAGAAGGCCGAGGAATGCGGCATCGGTCTTATGTTTGAGAATGCCAACAGAAAACAGGAAAACCAGATCGCTGCCATCAGACGCTTTATTGCATATCATGTGGACGTAATAGCTTTTTCACCCATAGTCGAAGAGGGCTGGGACAATGTACTCTCGGAAGCCAAGGAAGCGGGCATACCCGTGATCCTTGTAGACAGGGATATAAGCACGAGAAAAGCTGATCTGATAAGCTGCCACATAGGAGCGGACTTTTATCAGGAAGGCGTGATGGCCGGAGAATATCTGATCCGGAAGGCCGATGCGCTTGAGATGGAGAGCGTGAAGATCGTGGAGATAACCGGGACCGAGGACTCGACACCAATGAGGCAGCGCCAGGCAGGCTTTATGGATACCATAGCCGAAGATGAGAGGATGGAGATCATCGAAAGCGTTAACGGCGATTTCCTTAAAAGCCGGGGAGCAGAATGCATGCGTTACCTGATGGAAAAATACGGGGACAGTATAGATGCGGTGTACAGCCATAATGATGAGATGACCCTGGGAGCGATCCCCGAGATAGAGAAAGCCGGAGCCGTTCCCGGTCAGGATATGATAATCATTTCCATAGATGGCGGACAGGAAGCGATAGATGTACTGAAACAGGGAAAGATCAACTGCGTTGTGGAATGCACACCGATGCTGGGACAGGAACTCATGGATGCCGCAAAGAAGCTGGAAGCCGGCGAAGAAGTGGACCGTGTGATACATCCGGAAGAAAAATACTTCAGCGATGAAATGGATCTGTCCGGACTCGCTCCGAGAGGATATTAGTGCATGGAGCAGATCAGGAAAGAAAAAAGCATCATAGGCCGTATAAATGACATGAGCCACAGGCTGGTGCTTTTGCTGGTGGCGCCTATTATTTTAAGTCTTGCGCTGATGCTCATATATGCGGGGCAGTACAGCAGCGCCATCATGCGCATGGAGACTATCGCAAGTCTTAAGACAGTAGTGGCGGAAGAGATCCCGGAGACCGCATGGAACATAGTGAGCGGACGCGATACCATAAGAAACAGTAAGATATACGAGTCGCTGCGTTTTGTGGATGAGACTATAAGCGAGGTCACTGAACAGACAGGTGAGGAAAACAGCCTGTCACTGATCGTCGCAGGCAGGACCATGCAGACCTACAGAAAATATGTGGACCAGATCCGCGACAATATAGCGGACGAAGTGCCGGTGGTGGAAAATGAAGCGGTGCTCAACGAGATAAGGGATGTGGCCACCCTGGTGGATTCGATGCTTAACGAATATATAGCGGCCGAGATAGCGTCTTCGGGAAGGATGAGCATCTCGCTGCGTAAAGCCATAATCGCTACGGCCGTGCTTGAGATACTGCTGGTACTGGCAGCCGTATGGTTAAGGAACCGCTCGGTCAAGAGGACGGCGGATTTTGTCAGACAGCCTATTGAAAATCTGGAAAAAGGCACGGAACTGCTGGCTGAAGGTACCCTTGATGCAAGGATCATACCGACGGAAGTGACTGAACTCAGGAATCTTACTTTCCAGGTAAATACCATGGCCGACAGACTCGAGAACATGATGAAGAAGAGCCTCGAGGATGAGAGGAACTTGAGAAAGGCAGAGCTGAGAACCTTGCAGGCCCAGATAAATCCGCATTTCCTTTATAACACTCTTGACGCAATCGTATGGAAGGCAGAGGCCGGGGATAAGGATGAGGTCATAGCCCTGACCAGCGCCTTAAGCGATTTCTTCAGGATAAGCCTTTCATCAGGCGCCGACTGGATACCCATAAGCCAGGAAAAGAAGCATATCGAAGGCTATCTTAAGATACAGCAGACAAGATACCGTGACATCATGCGTTATGAGATAGATATGCCGGATGAGATAGGACAGTATTATATACTGAAGCTGCTGCTGCAGCCCCTGGTGGAAAATGCGCTCTACCACGGCTTAAAGCTAAAGAGGGGAGGCGGCAGTATAAAGGTGGCGGCGAGGAAGCAGGATGACTGGCTGCTGTTCTCGGTACGGGATACCGGCATAGGCATGACCGAAGAACAGATAGAGAATCTGAAGGAAAGAATGAAAAAAGGACAGCTCTCCGTCAGCGAGAAAGCCGGAGGCTTTGGGGTGGTAAACGTGAATCTGAGGATAAGGTTGTATTATAATCAGTCTGAAGGTTTGAACATAGTAAGCGACAAGAGCGGCACCGAGTTTTCTTTCCGTGTGCCTTGCCGAACAAAAGAAGGGATCCTGGAAAATGAAAGTATTTCTGGTTGATGATGAGATAGTGGTAAGAGAGGGTATAAGGGAATCGTTCCCCTGGGAAGACAGCCCCTATAATCTGGTGGGAGAGGCGCCGGACGGGGAGATGGCCATACCGATGATAAGGGACACCAATCCGGATATAGTCATCACCGATATAAAAATGCCTTTTATGGATGGCATTGAGCTGTGCAAGATATTAAGAAGCCAGCTGCCCTGGATCAGCATCATAGTCTTAAGCGGTTATGATGAATTTGAGTATGCGAGAAAATGTTTGCAGCTGGGAGTCAGGGAATATCTGCTGAAACCCATAAATGCAGAGGAACTGCGAGCAGCTCTGGATAAGGTCAGCGAAGAGATAAATGAGGAGAGAAAGAGCAGGGAACATGCAAAAAGCCTGCGGGAACGCATGGAGAGCGGTAACAGCTTCGTAAAGGAAAAGCTGCTGGGGTCTCTTTATTCGGAAGAATCCATGGAAGAGGATGCGGTCAGCGCCCTTGAAGAATTAAGGGCCATGGGAAGCCCCGTAAATGCTCCTTATTATGTAGTGACGGATGCGGCCTTTGAACCGGTAAGTCAGGGCCAGGCCATTTCGGCAGAACTGGCGCTTTCAAGCGCCGGCACGGTACATGCGTCTCCGAGCCGCACGGGTACAAGACTGCTGGTGCTGGGGGATACGCCGGAAGATGCAGAGGAAAGAGTATATGCCTTTGCCACCTCCCTGTCCTTTGAACTGGAAAGGGCAGGCTTAAGCAGTATAAGGATCGGCATAGGCGACATAGTCGACAAACCCGGTGAGATATTCAGAAGCTTTAAGACTGCAAGGCATATAAGACATCTGCTGAGTGAGAAAGATGATGAGAAGGCGCTGATCTTCGGCACCAGGGAGATGGGTGATAATGTTGCCGATAAAAAAACTTCAGCAGTAATTAATGAAGCAAAACTCTACATGGCGGAAAATTTTGCCCAGTCGAGCCTGATGCTCCAGGATGTGGCGAAGGCCGTGGGAATGAGCAACAGCAGGTTTTCGACGGTATTCTCACAGCAGAGCGGACAGACTTTTACGGAATATCTGCTAAGCTTGCGCCTTAACAAAGCCAGGGAACTGCTGCGCACCACGGATATGAGGAGCTCCCAGGTGGCTTTTGAAGTGGGATATAATGATGCCCACTATTTCAGTTATATTTTTAAGAAAAATCTCGGTATGACACCCTCGGAATACCGGTCACGATATCAAAATCAACCTGAGTGAAAAAATATTCAACTTCGGATAAAATATCAGAATCATTTTCAACCTCATTAAGATGAATGTTGATTTACTTTGATACCCTCCTTTAGTATCCTTAAGGAAGCAAAATGGTCTGAGGACCCAAAAAAAATAGGAGGAATGCTATATGAAGAGGTTTTCAAAGGTTTTATCATTAATCATGGCGCTTGTTATGACGCTGTCTCTCGCTGCTTGCGGTGGCGACAACGGTGGAAGCAATAACGGCGGCAACACAACTGATGCTGGCAACAGCTCATCAGGCGGAACGATCACTGTAGGTGTGGTTAACAACCCTCCTTCAGAGTCAGGTTATCGTGAAGCAAACGTTAAGGACATGGAAGCAGTTTTCTCTAAGGAGAACGGCTACGAGCTTAAGGCATTCTACAGCTTAAAGAATGACGAGCAGCTTCAGGCAGCACAGGGATTCATCACAGAAGGTGTTGATTATCTCCTTATCTCCGCAGCAGAGACTACAGGTTGGGACGAAGTTCTTACCAAGGCTAAGGAAGCCGGCATCAAGGTTTATCTCTTCGACCGTATGATCGATGTAGATGAGAGCCTTTACGAGGCAGCAGTAGTTTCCGATATGGCTAAGGAAGGCGAGACAGCTGTTAACTGGCTGCTTGCACAGAATCTTCCCGAGTACAACGTAATCCACATCCAGGGCGCTATGGGTTCTGACGCACAGATCGGACGTACCGGAGCTCTTGACGAGCAGTTCGCATCAGGCAAGATGAAGAAGGTTGTACAGCAGACAGCTACATGGGATGAAGCAGAAGCTAAGAAGATCGTTGAATCCGTTATCAACAGCGGTGAGAGCTTCAACGTAATCTACGCTGAGAACGATGGTATGGCTAAGGGCGCTGTAGCAGCACTTGACGAAGCAGGTATCACCCACGGTACAAGCGGCGACGTTATCGTAATGGGCTTTGACTGCAACAAGTGGGCATTAAGAGAACTCCTTGCAGGCGCTTGGAACTATGACGGACAGTGCTCACCTTTCCAGGCTAAGATCATCAGCGATTACATCAAGAGCGGCAGCACACCTTCCTCAAAGAAGATCATCAACGAGGAGAAGGGCTTCGACGCTAAGGAACTTACACAGGCTGATATCGACACCTACGGTTTAGGTGAATAATCCTGTAAACTAAGATGATGGCGCAGTCAAGTTGTATGAAATATTGACAACCTGGCTGCGCTTTTTACATAAGGAGGAAGCGGCATGCAGGAAGAATGCTTACTGAAATTACGCGGAATAGGAAAAAGATTTCCGGGAGTAAGAGCGCTGCATAATGTGGATTTCACCTTGAGAAAAGGAGAGATCCATGCATTGATGGGTGAGAACGGCGCAGGAAAGTCAACGCTGATAAAGATACTTACCGGTGTCTATCAGATGGACGAAGGAAGTGTCGAAGTTGACGGCAAAGCTGTAAACATACACTCGCCCCAGGACGCTCAGAACAACGGAATCAGTACGGTTTACCAGGAGATCACTCTCTGCCCGAACCTTACGGTTGCGGAGAATATGTTTATCGGCCGTGAAGGCGGTGCCTGGGTAAACCAGAAAGAATACAGAAAAAGGGCAGATGAGCAGTTACAGAACCTGAACATACCTGCAAGAAGCTCTCAGCAGCTGGGAAGCTGTTCACTGGCTGTGCAGCAGATGGTGGCCATTGCCCGTGCAGTGGACATGCAGTGTAAGGTGCTGATACTGGATGAGCCGACTTCTTCTCTGGATGACAAGGAAGTAAACATGCTTTTCAGTCTCATGAGAGACCTTAAGAAAAAGGGAGTCGGAATTATTTTCGTTACTCATTTCCTTGAACAGGTATATGAAGTGAGTGACCGTATAACCGTATTGAGAAACGGCCAGCTGGTAGGAGAATATCCTACGAGTGAACTTCCCCAGGTACAGCTGGTAGCAAAGATGATGGGTAAGACACTTGATGAACTCAGTGCTCTCGAAGATACAGGCAGCCGCGTGGAAGCCACGGGCGAAGTATTCTACAAGGCTGAGGGTCTTTCAAGTGAAGAAACAAATCCTTTCGACTTCTCCATCAGGAAGGGTGAAGTCAACGGCCTTACGGGCCTTTTGGGTTCCGGACGAAGCGAGAGCGTGAGAGCTATCTTCGGCGCGGATAAAGTAACAGCCGGAAAAGTAAATATTAACGGAAAAGAAGCAAAGATATCAAAGCCTATAGATGCCATGAAGAACGGCATCGGTTATCTGGCTGAGGACAGGAAGCGCGACGGCATCATAGCCGACTTAAGCGTCAGGGAGAATATCATACTTGCGCTGCAGGTAATGAACGGATTCTTCAAACCTATCAGCCGCAGTGAATCTGAAGCTTTTGCCGACGAATATATCAAAGCCTTAAAGATCAAGACCGCAAGCACAGAGACACCCGTGGGTTCCCTGAGCGGCGGTAACCAGCAGAAGGTGATACTTGCGAGATGGCTCTTAACCCATCCCGATTACCTGATACTGGACGAGCCTACCCGCGGTATCGACGTGGGTACCAAGCTGGAGATACAGAAACTGGTGCTGCAGCTTGCAAAGGATGGAGTGAGTGTAACTTTCATTTCTTCCGAAGTAGAAGAAATGCTTCGTACCTGCAGTCGTCTGATAGTAATGAGAGACAGACACATTGTGGGTGAACTCAAAGGAAATGATCTTAATCAGGCACAGGTGATGAAGACGATCGCGGGAGGAGAGGCAGAATGAAAGATAAAACAGTAAATCTGAAAGGCGGTCTGGGACAGCTTACGATCCCGATCATTGCAGTGGCCCTGCTGGTGATCTTCAACCTGATAAGAGATCCGGGCTTCTTCAGCATCAGCATAACCCATAACAATTACGGAAATGCAGTGCTGGCGGGCAACCTGATCAGTATAATCAACGGAGCAAGCGAGCTGGCCATACTTGCCATAGGCATGACGCTGGTGACAGCGGCTACCAAAGGACAGGATATCAGCGTGGGCGCGGCTGCGGCAATAGCAGGCAGCGTATTTGTAAAAGTGCTCAAGTCCGGAGCTGAGATAAGCGGAGGAACAGTGATACTTGCATTCATATGTTCCTGCTGCGTAGCCATGATATTCGGCGCATTCAACGGAACACTGGTGGCTGTGTTCAATATCCAGCCGATGATAGCAACACTGATCCTTTATACCTGCGGACGTTCCATCGCATACTGGATAAACGGCGGCGCAACGCCTACGGTAACCAGCCCTATCATAAACGCCATCGGAAGTTTCGCACCGGGCATACCCATTCCGATGCCGGTCATCATAGTAATAATAGTAACGATACTGTTCAAACTGCTCTTTCATTTTACCTCCCTGGAACTGCTGACGCAGTCGGTAGGTATCAACCAGAGCGCAGCAAGACTTAACGGTATCAATACCACATTTATAAAACTGCTGTCCTTCATACTTCTTGGCGTATGCGTATCGGTTGCAGGAATCATCGGCGTAAGCCGTCTGGGACTCATCAATCATGAAACGCTGCTGCTGGATGTGGAGATGGATGCGATCCTTGCAGTTGCCATCGGCGGCAACAGCTTAGGCGGCGGTAAGTTCAAGATAAGCGGAAGTATCATAGGAGCTTATGTAATACAGATGCTTACCATCACCCTGTATGCAATGAAGGTATCCTCAACGGATGTCAAGGCATACAAGGCCATCGTGATCGTGCTGCTCGTGGTGATCGGTTCACCCGTAGTAAAGGAGCGTTTTGCAAAGCTCATGAAACAGAGAAAGAAACTTGCAAAAGGGGGTGAGGCAGCATGAACGATAAGATGAATAAAAAGAAAGAGCCCCTTACCGATACACAACTGCTGATGACCATCACCATCTGCATCTTCATAGTGATGTATGTGCTGGCAATGCTGCTGCTTAAGGGCGGTTTCCTGCATGCACAGCAGATATTCGACCTTTTGAACGACAATGCCAGCCTGATCATAGTTTCCTGCGGTCTTACCGTAGTCATGATAGGCGGCGGCATCGATATCAGCGTTGGCGCTGTGACCTCACTGGTGGTAATGAGCTGCATACTCTACCTTAACAAAGGCGGAAACGTTATATTTGCCGCGCTGCTGGCGCTCCTGATAGGCCTGGCTTTCGGCCTGGTGCACGGCCTGCTGATAAGTTATCTGGAAATACAGCCTTTCATCGTAACCCTTGCGGGCATGTTCTTTGCAAGAGGCATGACCACCATACTTTCGGTCAATCCCCAGAAGGTGGATCATGCAGGCTTTGAAGCTTTGAGAAATACAAAGATAGAGATACCCTGGCTCGGTTATGTGGCCAAGAACGGCAATCTGGTTCCGGCTCGTATGGAACTGGGCGTTGTGATCGCCTTCATCTGCGTGATAGTGATCTTCCTGATACTAATGTTCCATCGTCTCGGAAGAAACTTCTACGCAATGGGCGGAAACCAGCAGAGCGCATTGATGCTTGGTATCAATGTCAAGAGAACACGTTTCTTAAGCTATATCATCAGCGGTATCTTAAGCGGTATCTCAGGTTTCGTACTGATGATGCATACCGGTGCAGGTAACGCTACCAACGCGGCAGGCATGGAGATGAACGCCATCGCTTCTTCGATCATCGGAGGAACGCTGCTTACCGGTGGTGTAGGTAATGTGGCAGGAACTTTCTTCGGTACCATGACCCTTACCACGATCAAGAAGATCGTTGTTTCCAGCGGACTTAAGGATCCCTGGTGGCAGAGTATCACCACCGGCGGAATGCTCTGCTTCTTCATCCTCCTTCAGAGTATCGTGCTCGGCAGGAGACAGAAAAAGAAACAGGCCTGATAATAAGAGTAAAAACAAGGGGTGTCAGTCGACACCCCTTAATTCTGCAACGGGAACGTATTCCCGGACTATGCTTAATAATTCATTCAGTTCTTCCTTGGTAAAACTTTCGAGCTTCAGCTCTTCGCCTTTCAGCTTTTCTATGACGCCGTCTTCTTCCCTGTAGGATTGCAGGAAGTAGGCTTTGGCGTCTTTAAGCCACTTTGCTGTTTCCCTTACGGATTCTTTGCTGTGAAGTCCTTTAACAAGGGTAGTGCGGAATTCGTAGTCTATACCCGAAGATCTGATCAGGTCAACGGATCGCTTTATCTTTTCAATATCGATGCCGGGAACTCCGCTGACTAACGCATAATCGGCAGGAGAACTCTTGACGTCCATCGCCACAAAGTCAATGAGTTTTTCTTCTATTAACTCTCTTACGGTATCCGGGTTGGTACCGTTGCTATCCAGCTTGACCAAAAGATCCATATCTTTTATATCTCTGATGAAAGCCTTAAGCCCGGGCATAATGGTCGGTTCGCCGCCGGTAATGCAGACACCTTCGAGAACGGAGCTTCTCTTTCTGATATGCCCGAGTATTTCTTCGGTGTCCATTAAGGGCTCAAAGTATTCGGGAAGCACTAAGGAACCGTTCTGGCAGAAGGGGCAGCGCATGTTGCATCCCTGCACGAATATCGTGCAGGCAAGATGCCCCGGATAGTCAAGGAGTGTGGTTTTTACAAAGCCTGCGATTTTCATGATACTTACATTATATCATGCCGGTCAAGGTTGCAAACGGGAAAGGGGTGTGCTATATTTGAAGGCAGGGATTTTTTATCTTTTAAATCAATAAACAGGAGGAATGATAAATGACTAAGCTGGTACTTGTCAGACACGGCGAGAGCGAGTGGAACAAGCTCAATCTCTTCACGGGCTGGACAGATGTGGATCTGTCGGAAAAAGGACATGAGGAAGCCAAGGCAGCAGGTAAGCTGCTCAAGGCAGAAGGGTATGACTTTGACGTATGCTACACTTCTTATCTGAAGAGAGCTATACACACCCTTAACCATATACTTGATGAGATGGACAGAAACTGGCTGCCCGTAAACAAGGCATGGGAGCTCAACGAGCGTCACTACGGCGATCTGCAGGGCAAGAACAAGAGCGAAGCTGCAGAGAAATTCGGTGAGGATCAGGTAAAGATCTGGAGACGTTCTTTCGACGTAAAGCCCCCCGAGCTTTCGGATGATGACGAGCGTTCAACCAAGAAGCTGGAAATGTACAGGGATGTTGACAACTATTTCCTGCCTAAGAACGAATCACTTGAGACTACAATAGAGAGAGTTATACCTTATTATCTCAAGAACATCCTTGCAGATATGAAGGCAGGCAAGCGTGTGATCATCGCCGCTCACGGCAACTCACTCCGCGCGCTTGTTAAGTATCTGGACAACATGAGCGCTGAAGAGATCCTCGGTCTCAACATACCTACAGGCACACCTCTGGTATATGAGTTCGATGAGAACTTCAAGGCAGTAAATCATTACTATCTCGGCGACCAGGAAGCTCTTAAGGCTAAGATGGAAGCTGTAGCAAACCAGGGCAAGGCAAAATAATATAAGATTCAGGGACGTAACCGCAGGGGATGAAAATCCCGCGGTTACGTTTTTGTTATTTTGAGGAGGGAAACATTATGGCTGAACAGGGTTATCATGATTATAAATGTAAGAACTGCGGGGGACCGCTCATTTTCAAGGGCGATGTAAACAAGATGGTCTGCGAATTCTGTGATTCGCAGTTTGATATGTCCGAATTCAAGGACGACGAAAGAGTAAGGGAAGAAACGAGTGACTGGTCACAGACTGCAGGAGCTACTATGGCAGCCGGCGAAGCGGGCATGAACGAATATGCCTGCAATACCTGCGGCGCCGTAATGGTAGCCGAGGAGAACGTGGGCGCTACGGAGTGCCCTTACTGTGGCAATCCTCTTGTAATAAAGGATACTTTTGAAGGAATGAACCTGCCTGACGGACTCATACCTTTTGCAGTGGATAAGAAGTCCGCGCAGGATGCGCTGAAGAATTACTACAGCGGAAAGAAGCTTCTGCCCAAGGGCTTTATCGATAATAACAGAATGGATAACATAAACGGTGTCTATGTTCCTTTCTGGCTCTTTGACTGCGATGTGGAAGGCAGCGTTTTCTACAAGGCTACAAAGGAGCGTAAATACAATAAAGGCCAGGAAGAATGGAAGGAAATAAAGGACTTTGCGGTAAGCAGAGCGGCCGGCATGAAGTTTGAAAAAGTGCCTGCCGACGGCGCAAAGGAAATGAACGATGCTTACATGGATTCTCTTGAGCCTTATGATTACAGCAAGATAACGGCTTACAATGCTGCTTATATGTCCGGCTACGTGGCAAGCAAATATGATGAGGATGCCAATGCCGTGAAGGGCAGAGTGGACGACAGGATAAGGACAACGGCGAAGGCTGAGATCCGTAAGACTGTGGAAGGCTACGACAGCGTGAGCGAGCAGGCTTCCGACATAGATATAAAGAACGGAAAGATCAGCTATTGCATGATACCCGTCTGGATGCTTACAACCAGATATAACGGGGAAGCATATACCTTCGCAATGAACGGCCAGACCGGTAAGGTGACCGGCGACCTGCCCGTTGACAAGGGCCAGGCTACAGGCTATTTCGCAAAGGTTGCTGGCATAGCCTTTGTGATCTTCCAGGTATTAATGTTCTTACTCAAGTTATTCCAGAACAACAATGTAGTAGGTATTGAGATAGCTGCGCTGGTAGTAGCGCTTATAATCGGAGCCATAGCTCTTTCATCAGCCAAGTCTTCAATGGTAAGCCATCAGAAACATGAAGCGGCACAGTATCTGAAACAGGGCAGCTTCAAGCTTAACCGTAAGGAAGACAGGCATACCGGTACCAGGAACGAACTGGTCAGAAAAGCACCGGAACAGAATGCAGGAGCAAAATAAATGTTTGAATTCGGGCGTGTGCAGGAACTCTGCGTAGTAAAGATAAAAGAACACGGCGCGTATCTTGCCGAAGAAGGGGAAACGGAGGAGCGTATCCTCCTCCCTTCAAGGCAGGTGCCTGAAGGGACTAAGGCGGGAGACCGCCTTAAAGTCTTTGTATACAGGGATTCCGAGGACAGACCCATAGCCACGGTGAAGACACCGCGTCTTACCATGGGGAAGATAGGAAGACTTAAAGTGGTGTCGGTCTCAAAGCCCGGGGCATTTCTTGACTGGGGACTGGAAAAGGATCTCTTCCTTCCGTATAAGGAACAGACCTACAGGGTAAAGCCCGGAGACGAAGTGCTCTGCGCTTTATATATGGATAAGAGTTCCAGACTGGCAGCCACGATGAATGTATATAAATATCTTTTGAACGAGGCGCCCTATAAGACCGGCGATGATGTGGAAGGCACGGTCTATGAGAAGAGCGAGCGTTTCGGATATTTCGTAGCGGTGGATGATATCTATTCTGCCATAATACCCAAGCAGGAAGTATACAGTGAGATACCCTTAGGCAGCAGCATAAGAGCCAGGGTGACCAGGGTAAAGGAAGACGGAAGGCTTAACTTAAGCATACGTGAGAAAGCCTATCTCCAGATAGAGCCGGATATGCAGAAGATCCTGGAACTGCTGGATGAATACGGCGGGGCGCTGCCTTTTACCGAAAAAGCCGATCCTCAGGTCATTGCCAGAGAGACCGGCATGAGCAAGAACGAATTTAAACGCGCGGTTGGGCATCTCTATAAGCAGAGGCTGATAGTTATCAATGAAGGTCATATAAGGAAGGCAAAGTCGGATGAATAAAAAAATCGCAGGCTTTGTATTCTTGGGTATGACACTTATGGATGTGGCCCTGATCGTGATAATCCGCTTTGTGCGGGACTTCGATATAGGGCTTATCGGGAGGCTTCTGGTATCGGAAGCCATAATGATCATACCCTGCATGGCAGGCTGGCTCTATTCCCATGACAGTTTATCCGAAGCCTGCGGTATAAGGAAGATAAAACTTAAGCTCGTACCGGCCTGCGCTGTGCTGACAGCGCTGCTGACTCCGGTGGTGGCGCTGGTGAACCTTGCGACACTGACCTTTACCGAGAATGAGGCGGGACAGATATTTGAGTCCCTGTCAGCGCTGCCCTTCTGGGTGATAGCTCTTTTTTCCTCGGTGGTCGCGCCGCTTGTTGAGGAGCTGACTTTCCGCGGGATACTGTTCGGCGGCATCAGAAAGAGCGGATCCGCTCTGCAGGCCATATTCTTAAGCGCACTGGCCTTCGGACTCTTCCATATGAACATAAACCAGGCAGCCTATGCTTTTCTGCTGGGGCTTTTCTTCGGAATACTCCGGGAGATAAGCGGCAGCGTGTGGCCTTCTGTGATATGCCATCTGTGCGTGAACGGAAGTTCCACGATAATGATGGGGCTGGCAGGTGACGGGGCTGTGGCTGAGGCTGAAGCGGCGATCACCGGCGATATGATGCTTATGGCTGCGGGAGGACTGATGATAGTGGCGCTGATAACCACCACTCTGGCGGTGGCGCTTATCATGTGGATCGCGGAAGTAAGCGGAAAAGAAAACGGATTGGCAGCCATATTTTCCGATCATAAAAAAGAAAAGAGCAGGGTGATAAGCATTCCTTATCTTATGGGCTGCGCCATATGCATAGGAAGCATTGTGGCGGAACTGATATTAAGCAGATAAAAAAGATCCGGCTTAAAGCCGGATCTTTCGTTTTGTGAATTTGGTAAAACCGTAATACCGATGCGCTTATACGGAAGCATCAAAATTACCGCCGATATACGGGGTAACGGAACGCTCCATAGCGGCAGAATCTATCATCTTAACAAGACCGGCACCGGCAGTTTCCTGGGCATCAAGAGCGTTACTAAGCATCTTGGCACCAAACTGATCCAATGTCTTGCTCCTTGCAAGAGTCATCGCCGTATTCACGATCGTAGGTCCTACACCACCAACACTCATAGTATGCCTCCTTTCAGATTTCTTTGAGATATTATCTCATTTTTCGGGGGGAATGTCAATGTTTGGAAGCGTATTATTTGGGGTACATAGCTTATATCAGTGAACGATACCCCTCATCAGTCAGCCTGCGGCTGACAGCTTCTCCCCTGAGGGGAGAAGCCTAAAAAAAAAGCTGGATTTTTTGTTCAAAATGTACTAAAATATGTCTCAAAGTACGTCTAAGGGGTTACACATTTTTAAGGGGGTGGATTATGATATCCAATCAGATATTACAGAACACCATAGAAGGTCTCGTGGGGATCACCAAGCTGGAGATGAGTGTTACCGATGCGGAAGGGCGCGTGGTAGTCGGGACCATCAAGGACCGCAAAGCTTTGGAGACCCTGACTGCAGAGTTTGTCGCAGGCGGTGAAAGGACGGCCGAGAAAAAAGGATACAGCCTCTACAGGATAGATGATGAGCAGCATCTGGAGTATGTGCTCGCAGTGGCGGGAACTGGTTCCGGAGCATCCATGGCCGGCTCTATGGCAGCTTTTCAGCTTGAGAGCCTGCTGGTAGCCTACAGGGAGAAATTCGACAAGGATAACTTTATCAAGAATCTGCTCCTGGACAATCTGCTGCTGGTGGATATCTACAGCAGGGCAAAGAAGCTGCATATGCCTACCGAAGCGAAGAGGATAGTATTTGTAAGCGAGTGCGCTTCGGGCAAGGACAGCAACATGACCGAGCTTGTGAAGGAATATATTAGCAAGGCAGGCAGCGGGGACATAGTTACCGCGGTGGATGAGAACAGCGTGGTGATAGTTAAGGATATAGATGAGAGCGAGGAAGAAGAGACCGAGAAGACGGCCGAGGCCCTCATGAATTATCTGGAAAAAGGCGGACTTGATGACGTGCGCATCTCCTACGGTACCGTGGTACCTGAGATAAAGGATGTGAGCCGTTCCTATAAAGAAGCAAAGATGGCTATGGATGTAGGCAAGATATTCTTTGCGGACAGGAAGATCGTGGCATATAACGAGCTGGGCATAGGACGTCTTATTTACCAGCTGCCGCTGCCTCTGTGCAAGATGTTCATACAGGAGATCTTTGACGGCAAGAATCCGGATGATTTCGATGAAGAAACGCTTACCACGATACAGAAATTCTTTGAGAACAGCCTTAACGTGTCGGAGACATCGAGGCAGCTTTTCATACACAGGAATACTCTGGTGTACAGGCTTGACAAGCTGCAGAAGAGCACGAACTTAGACCTTAGGGTATTTGAGGATGCCATCACATTCAAGATAGCCCTTATGGTCGGCGAGTATATGAAGTATATGGAGAAAATGTTGTAAATTAAGAAGAGGAGTTAGTTTTGGCAGAGGACGATTTTTTTGAAGATCTTGATAATACCAGCAATATCGGTGACGTGATCAAGGAGAGCGAGGAGCAGCTGCGCCAGACCAGAGAACTCAGGGAGCGCGAGAAGAAGATGATCCGCGAGGAGCGCCGCCGCCGCATGATCGAGGAGACCAAGCGGGAGAAGAAGACGGAGGAAGAGCAGGATGTGCATCTGCCTCCGGTCCGGGGCAAGCATAAGAAAAAGAGCGGCAATGAGGATGATGTGATCATATCCTTAAATGGTGTCGGAAAGTCTTATGTGAAGGGAGTTCCGGCTCTCGAGGATGTAAATATTAAAATAAGAAAAGGTGAGTTTGTTTTTATAGTAGGCGACAGCGGTTCAGGTAAGTCGACGCTGATACGCCTTCTTTTGCGTGAACTGAAACCGACCACCGGCACCATTACCGTTAACGGAATGAGGGTGGATAAGATAAGGAACGGGAAGATACCGAAGTTACGACGCAGCATGGGCGTGGTGTTCCAGGATTTCAAACTATTGAAGGACAGGAACGTATACGAGAATGTTGCATTTGCCCAGCGCATCATACAGACGCCGGTCAGGGAGATGAAGAGAAATGTTCCCAATATGCTGGCGGTGGTAGGTCTTGCGGGTAAATACAAGGCTAAGCCCACGGAGTTATCAGGCGGTGAGCAGCAGAGAGTGGCACTGGCAAGAGCCCTGGTGAACCAGCCGCCCATACTTCTGTGCGATGAGCCTACGGGTAATCTTGATCCCAAGAATACCGTGGAGATCATGAATCTTCTGGACAGGATCAACAAGAACGGCACCACGGTGGTAGTGGTGACGCATAACGATAAGATAGTAAATGACATGCAGAAGCGCGTGATCACCATAAAGAACGGCGTGGTCGTAAGCGATGAAGAAATGGGTGTGTATTTAGATGAGGACAATTAGTACATTTTTTTATGTGATAGGACAGGGTATCAAATCAACTTTCAAAAACAAGATGTTCACCCTGGCATCAATAGCGACCATAGGAGCCTGCCTCTTTCTCTTCGGCATCGGTTACTGTGTGGTGCTCAATGTGCAGCATATGGTAAAGACCGCGGAAGAAGGCGTGTCCGTAACGGTATTTTTTGATGATGATATCAGCGAACAGAGACTGGCTGAGATAGACGGCATACTCAAAACCCACAGCGCGATCTCGAAAGCGGTGTTCATCTCGGCGGATGAAGCCTGGGAAAGCTTTAAGACCGAGTATCTCGGTGAGTATGCGGACGGCTTTACCGAGAATCCCCTGGAACATTCGGAGAATTACGAGATCTATCTTAAGGATGTATCAAGACAGGCGGAGCTCGTGGAGTACCTGGAGAATCTTGACGGAGTGAGGCGTGTCAACAAATCCGAAGTGACTGCCAATATGCTGGCAGGCATGAATTCGCTGGTAGCTTATGTGAGCGTAGGTATCATAATAATACTGCTGGCCGTGTCGGTATTCCTGATCTCTAATACGGTAATGATAGGTATCTCGGTAAGAAGGGAAGAGATAGCCATAATGAAATACATCGGCGCAACGGACTTTTTCGTAAGAGCGCCTTTCGTCATTGAAGGCCTGATAATAGGCGCTGTCGGAGCACTGATACCTTTGGGTATCATATATCTGCTCTACGACAAGCTGATAGCTTATGTGCTGCAGAGATTTTCGGTGCTTTCAAACCTGCTGCAGTTCCTGCCGGTACAGACTGTGTTTAAGAATCTGTTTCCCGCATGTATGGCGGTCGGTGTGGGCATAGGTTTTGTAGGCAGTATCGTGACGGTAAGAAAGCATTTAAGGGTTTGATCGGATGCGGCTTAAAAGGATTAAAAAAGCCGGCGTTCTGCTGTCATTAATGCTGATGTTCATGCTCGGGATCACAAGCTATGCCGACAAGGATACCGATATCGACAAGCTGAAGGAGAGCATAAGCGAGAAGGAAGATGAACTGGATGATCTGAAGAATGAGAAGAACCAGCTTCAGAAAAGCAGGACCAATATACAGGTCATCATCAATTCGCTCAAAGGGAAAAAACAGGAACTGGCAGCCATCGTGACCGAACTTGACGGACAGGTGGAAGAGATACAGGGAAAGATCGATGAGCTGAGGGAAATGATCACGGTCAAGGAAGCCGAGATACAGACCACGATCGAGAATCTTGAAAAAGCCGAGAATACCGCGGCAGAGCAGTATGCGGCAATGAAAAAGCGTATCTGCTTCATGTATGAGCGCGGTGATGACATGTATATGGAGCTGCTCTTTTCTGCGACATCCTTTGCGGATATGCTGAATAAGGCGGATTATATACAGCAGCTTTCCGATTATGATAAGAGAAAACTGGAAGAGTACAGGCTTATCGTGGAGAACGTGAAACTCACCAAGCAGCTGCTTGAAGAAGAAAAAGAAGTACTTAATGAGACTAAGGCGGCAGCAGAGGAAGAGGAAGAGAACCTTAACGCTCTGATAGATGAAAAGGAAAAGCAGATAGTCGCCTACGATGCGCAGATAGCTGAAGATGAGAAGGCGATAAAGGAATACGATGCGGAGATCGCAGATCAGAACAGGCTGATAGCCGCTGTGGAAGCACAGATAGCTGCTGACCGCGCCGCGCTCTCGGAATCGGAAAGAACGCATTATAACGGCGGCAAGTTTGCACTGCCGGCGCCCCAGTATACCAGGGTATCCGATGAATACGGAATGCGTATGCACCCTACGCTGCATGTGGAGAAACTTCACAACGGCATAGACTTAGCGGCGCCTGCGGGGTCACCGATCGTTGCAGCCTATGACGGTAAAGTGGTGGCAGCGGGATATTCTTCCAGCATGGGAAATTATTGCATGATCGATCACGGTGATGATCTGTATACGATTTACATGCATGCTTCCGCCATAAGTGTATCTACGGGGACCAAGGTCACGAAAGGTCAGAGGATAGGCTCTGTCGGTTCTACCGGAAGATCGACGGGCAATCATCTTCACTTTGGTGTAAGACTGAACGGAAAGTATGTGAATCCGAGAAATTATATAAGTCTTTGATATTTGGAGATAAACAATGAGTAATAACAGGAAAGATTTTATAGCGGGAATGCTTACCGCATTCATAATGAGCCTTGTGGCAGTTGCCATAGTGCTTTGCATAAAAGTGGCCAGGGAATCGGGTGATGCCAAGGCCGAGAGCATCAGAGAGAGAGCGGAGCGGATAAGCGATGGGGATGAGACCGTCTCCGACACCGATGAAGAGACCAAGGAAAAAGTTGATGAAAGCTCTATCGTAAGAGATAAGGATGTACAGAAAAAGATAGAGCGCATCGAAAAGATAATCCATAAGAATTACATCGACGCGGTAGACAAGGATACTATCGCAGAAGGCGTATATGACGGGCTCATGGAATCCATTGACGATGCTTACGCCGAGTACTATTCGCCGGAAGAATGGATATCTATGCAGCAGAGCACCCAGGGGATTTACTATGGCATAGGCGCTTATCTGCAGAAGGATAAGGAGCTTCTGTATCCGAGAATAACGGGCGTCATAGCCGGGACTCCCGCAGAGGAAGCCGGACTTAAGGAAAACGATATCATAGAAAAAGTTGATGACGAAGATGTATTTGATCAGGATTTAAGCGAAGTGGTGACTAAGATCAAAGGCGAGGAAGGCACCTATGTGCATCTGACCATTGTCAGGGACACCGAAGAAAAAGAATTCGATGTGGTAAGGCGCAAGGTTGAGACACCTACTGTCACCTGGGAAATGAAGGACAATGATATAGCTTATATAAAGATAAGCGAGTTCGATACGGTGACGGTCGATCAGTTTGCCGAGGCTCTTGCCGAAGCAAAAGGGAAGAGGATGAAGGGACTCATACTTGATCTTCGTTCCAATCCGGGCGGTTCACTGGCGGCGGTTGTAGATATAGCAAGGATGCTGCTTCCCAAGGGGCGCATAGTTTATACCGAGGATAAATACGGCAACCAGAACAGCTATGACTGTGAAGGCAATCACGAGATAGATGTGCCGATGGCCGTGCTGGTAAACGGCTATTCCGCCAGCGCTTCGGAGATACTCTCAGGCGCCATAAAGGATTATAAGAAGGGTATCCTTATCGGAACGACAACTTTCGGCAAAGGTATAGTGCAGCAGATATTCACGCTGGAAGACGGATCTGCGGTAAAACTTACCGTGAGCCATTATTACACTCCCAACGGCAATGACATACATAAGGTGGGCATAGAGCCGGATGTGGTGCTCGAGTTTGATAATGAAGCTTACGAAAAGGATGAAACCGATAACCAGCTGGATGAGGCAATGAAGAGACTGACTGAAGGGTGAAGCTATGATGGATCTTGAGAAGGCAAAAAAGTATCTTAAAGATTATGACCAGGAACAGCTGCTTGCTTTTTATGATGAGCTGGACGAGGCCGGCAGAGAAAAGCTGCTCTCCCAGATAGAAGCGGTGGATATGTCGCTGTTAAAACTCATCGGGAATAAAGAGGAGATAACTGCCAGGGGAAAACTGGAACCCATAGCGGCTGTGACGGTAAAAGAGATCGAAAAGAAGGGTGAAGTCTATAAGAAAAAAGGACTGGAAGCCATAAGAAATAAGGAAGTCGGCGCAGTGCTGCTTGCAGGCGGACAGGGGACCAGGCTTGGTTTTGACGGACCGAAGGGTACCCTTAACATTGGTGAGACCAGGGAACTGTATATCTTTGAATGTCTGATAAATAATCTTATGAAGGTGACTGATGAAGCGGGGGTAACGCTGCCGCTTTACGTAATGACCTCGGATAAGAATAATGAAGAGACTGTAAGATTTTTCAAAGAGCATGATTATTTCGGCTATCCCGAAAGTGAGATATATTTCTTCATGCAGGATATGGCGCCGTCTGCGGATTATAACGGAAAGCTGCTGCTGGAGGAGAAGGACAGTCTGTCACTCTCGCCCAACGGTAACGGCGGCTGGTACGCTTCAATGGCAAAGACCGGTATTCTGAATGACGTGAAAAAGCGCGGGATAAAGTGGCTTAATATCTTTGCGGTAGACAATGTGCTGCAGCAGATCGCGGATCCCATGTTCATCGGAGCCGTGATAGAACGCGATGTGGTAAGCGGCGCAAAGGTGGTAAGAAAGAGCGGGCCGGATGAGAGGGTCGGTGTGATGTGCCTGGAAGACGGCAGCCCCTCCATAGTTGAATATTATGAGATGACAGAAGAGATGAGAACGCTTAAGGATGCTGACGGTGAGCTGGCATATGCTTTCGGCGTGATACTCAATTATCTCTTCAGGGTTGATGAGCTGGACAGGATAGTCAATGAAAAGCTCATGACACATATAGTCGAAAAAAAGATACCGTATATTAACGAGGCCGGCGAGCACATAAAGCCCGAGTCACCCAACGGCTATAAATTCGAGATGCTGATACTTGACATGATACATCTGGTCAAAAACTGTCTGCCTTACGAAGTGCTGAGGAACAGGGAATTCGCGCCGATCAAGAACAGGACGGGAGTGGATTCCATAGACAGCGCAAAGGCGCTGCTTAAGGAAAACGGTGTAGTGCTTTGACGGATATCATAAGGGAAAAGGCCAACGCTAAACTGAATCTGACACTGGATATATGCGGAGTGAGGGATGACGGCTATCATCTCTTAAGGAGCGTGATGCAGACCATCGACCTTCATGATGATATCGAGCTTTGCCCCAGGGATGACGGAGTAAGTCTTGAGCTTGTATGCGAGGGCAACGAGGCCAGCGGCCATGATACGATACCGGGTGGCGCAGACAACCTGGTATGCAGGGCAGCAGAGCTGATGCTGAAAAGGCTCGGAGAAGGCGGAGTCGGAATAAAACTGGTAAAGCGTATACCTGCAGCGGCAGGAATGGGCGGAGGCAGCGCGGATGCCGCAGCAGTGCTTCGCGGGATGAACAGGCTTTATGAAATGGGACTAGCCGATGAAGAACTCTGTGAGATCGGAGTAAAGCTTGGCGCAGATGTTCCTTTCTGCATAGTGGGTGGCAGCAGGCTGTGTGAAGGCATAGGCGAGAAGATGACAGGTCTTAAGGATATCGGAAGGATCGACCTCGTATATGCCAAACCGCTTATAGATGTGCCTACGGGCAGGATCTACAGGATGTATGATGAAGAGGGAGAGGCTAATGCTCATCCCGACAATGAGGGAATATGCAGGCTGATAGACAGGGGCGGTGTTACGGCAGAGGAACTTTCGGAGTATCTTGGCAATGTATTTGAGCCGCTGGTCGAAAGGATGCATCCCGAGATAAGCAGGATAAAGGAAGAACTGATAAAAGCGGGAGCAGCCGGCGCGCTGATGACAGGCTCGGGGCCTACGGTATTCGGACTGTTTAAGGACAGTGAGAGTGCAAAAGAGGCAGCGGAAAAAATAAGCAGAGTGATCGGCAAGGTATACGCAGGAACGGCTTATACTACAGGATGAACGTGACATAAGGGTGCAGGGGTGCCCGGAACAGAGGGGGTGTAGCGTATGAAGATCGATTGGAACAAGTATATGGCACAGACGGAAAATGAGAACCTTCCGCTCAGGGATGAGGTTTTCAATGCCATGAGGAGCGCGATCCTTTATGGGGATATGCCTCCGGGGACCAGACTTCCGGAAGTGGCTCTTGCGGAAGATATGGGTGTGAGCCGTACGCCCGTCAGGGAAGCCATAAGGATGCTGGAAGCCGAAGGACTGGCGCAGATACAGCCCAGGCGCGGAGCAAGAGTGGCGATGCCCAGCAGAAAGGATATGCAGGATGTGCTGGAGCTTCGTATCAACCTGGACGAATTCGCCTGCAGACTTGCCTGCGAGAGAGTGACAAAAGAGCAGCTTGAGAATATACAGCAGAAGATGCTTACATTTGAGAGCGCCATAAAGACAAGGAATTTAAAGAAGATAACGGAGACCGACGGAGACTTCCACAATGCGATCATAGAAGCGGCTAACAATGAAAGGCTGCTGCAGCTTACGAAACATCTCAGGGAACAGGTATACCGTTACAGATATGAGACACTGAAGAATGAGAATCTGTATGAGCGTCTGATAGGCGAACACAGAAGCATTTTTGAAAAGATAAAGGAAGGAAAAGCCGAGGAAGCGGGACGTGAAGCGGGCAAGCATGTGGAATGGCAGCAGGCTGTTTTTTCGGAAAAATTTGAGTAATGACAAAGGATGTACTGATATCGATAAAAGGACTTCAGTTTGATACTTCGGCAGAGCCGCATCAGGATGAAGTGGAGCTGATAGTGGCAGGGCAGTATCATAAGAAGGGTGATACCATATATCTGATGTATTCGGAAGCCATGGACGGCGGGGAACCGGATACGAAGAATACCATAAAGATAAGCGGTGAGAGAGTTGAACTTTCAAAAAAGGGAAGAGTCAGCACCTCCATGCTCTTCATTGAAGGGCAGAAGAACATCAGCACTTACCGCACACCCTTCGGCAACATGGTAGTGGGTATAGATACGGCAAACATAAAGATAGAGGAAGATGAGGACAGCATGAAGCTGGATATACTCTATTATCTGGACCTGAACTATGATCTGTTTGCGGAATGCAAGCTGAAACTTGAAGCGCGTTCAAAAGAAACCGGAGGCGCGTTCTTCACCTGAAAAACGCGCCTCCGTATAAGTTTACTTAATGGGCTTTGCTCCGGCCTTTTCCTGGAGCTTCTCAAGAGTCTGTTTGAAACGGCTCTTTTTCTTTTGCTCTTTCTGTATCTGTGTGCCGTGGATGCCTTTGATCCCTACCAGATACATACCGCTTACTTCGGCCTTTACTTCCTTTTTGACCGGTACATAATCGAAGATCTTTTCATCACAGAACATCGTGGTTATCTGCGGTCCGATCTTGACTTTGACCATCGGCGCTTTCATCTTGCGGTATATCTTGGGCAGCTGGCTGATCACCGATTCCGGCAGCTTTGCGTCCTGGACCTTTATCCTCTTCTTGTCAATGACTAAGAGACTTACGGTCTGTTTATGAGCCTGCAGCATCTCTTCCTGCTCGGCCTGTTTCTGTTGAAGTTTCTTTCCTGCAAAATAAAGAAGTACGAGCAATACGATTATGACTGCCATTATTATAAGTAAAACTATCAGCCAAGTCGGCATATCTCTGACCTCCTAAATTAAAATATGAACGTTGCAAATTATAACATTAAATTTCCGGAGTGTCAAAACAGCTTTTCGATACGGATCAGCCGCGGAATCGTTCCCGTGACAGCAGGTCAATGTGCATGATGCTGCCGGCGCGTCCGTCTTCATATAAGAAGACACCGCTCTTGCGGATCTTGCCGTTTAAACTGTTATCCTGCAGGGAGGTCAGTGAAAACTCGGTGTCTGCGCTCATCAGCGAAATGGCACCTATATTCTTATCCTTAAGTGAATACAGTTTTTTGTCTCCCTTTGCGTCGATGACCCAGATCTTCAGCTTCTCAAATATCGGGTCTGCTTCGTCTATCCAGCCATTATGGTCAGAGTCGTATTCTGCAAGGTCTGCGAAACCGTCGCCCGAACGCGGCCCGAAGAGTTCGCTGCCGTCATTGATGCTGCCGTCCTCATTTTTATCAAGGGCAAGGAAACCTCCGCCGGTGGGTACCGAAATGCTGTCTTCTGTGCCGTCGGCATCCAGGTCAAACATTATCTTCTGGTCCGAAAGACCTGCGGGTATGCTGTCAAGACTTATGACCAGCGGATCGATGAGATTTCCTATATCGGTACGCTTCTCAAAATACTGTTCAAAGCGGCGGCTCATGGATACGTTCAGATTAAAATCGATCTTCCGGCCGTCCTTTGTTACCACGCTTCCCTTTGTATCAAAAACTGTTTCCTCGGTTTCCACGGAATAACTTCTCTCGGAAATGCTTACCATGCCGTCCGCAAAGCCTATGGTATCAGCAGTCATCTGCAGACCGTCTCTTTTCCTGAAGAGTCTGTGGATCGCATTTAAAATGTACATAAGGCTCTGACGTCTTATGGTCTCGAGTGCATCTTGCGGGCTTTGCTTTACGCTGCGATTAATGCTGCCCGACTTTACGGCTGCGTTTGCATCCTTATTCTGCAGGTATTCCATAAAACTGCCGTTCCCGTTTAAGCGGCCGGCGCCGGAAGTATTTCCCATGCTGATGCCGTAGGAATTAAAGTTCACTTTGGCGTAGCTTCGCTTAGCGGCCATTTCCAGGCTGCCTGATTCTATTATCATTAGTCCCTCGCTTTCCCCAAGGGCACTTTTTCGTCTTTTGGCTCCCTCCTCCATAAGAAAAAAGATATCCGATCCGGCGCGGGCTTCCTGCCTGCTCCTCTCCGACATCCCTGTGCTCATGGTATGTGTATTATATTTCCGGAAATAAACTCTGCCCTGCGCACTGACAAGCTCCGGATATTATTTATATCGAGAGATTCCGAAAATAGTTTAGAGACAGGACGGCGGAGAGATGCCTCAAAAATGATGAGATGGGAGAAGCTTTGAAAAAAAATATTGACAAGCGCAGGGGGATAGTGTATAGTTTGGTTTCGAGTGAAAAACTCTTTTTTTTGTGTATGATTTAGGAGGAAACGAAGATGCGTACAAGGATAACACTGGCATGCACAGAGTGCAAGCGCCGCAACTATGACACAATGAAAGATAAGAAGACACATCCCGATCGTATGGAGACAAAGAAGTATTGCAGATTCTGCAAGACTCATACGCTGCATAAGGAAACCAAGTAATTCGGGTCAATAAGAAAAGGATAGAGGTGTCATGGCTAATTCAGGTGAAAAGAAAGCTAAGAAGCCCAGTTTTACCAAGGGTGTAAAGACCGAGTTCAAGAAGATCACATGGCCGGATAAGCAGTCTCTGACTAAGCAGACGACGGCTGTTGTTATCGTTTCCGCGCTCCTCGCTATACTCATAGCATTGATAGATTTGGTGCTTAAGTATGGTGTGGACTGGCTTACCACTTTTTAAATAAAGGAGTGTAAAAATGGCGGAGACAAAAGGTGCAAAGATAAAACGTCTGGGCGAATTAAAGTCAATACTTTCTGCTCCCGAAGAGAGCAGCGAGATATTAAAGCCGGTCAGGACCGCGACTGACGAGGAGATACAGAAATCTCTTGAGGATCATGATATAGGTCAGAGCGAGAATAAATCCGGACGCGGAATGGGATGGTATGTTGTACATACCTATTCCGGATATGAGAAAAAGGTTAAGGCTAATATTGAAAAAGCCATAGAGAACCGTCACCTTGAAGATAAGATCCTTGAGGTGCGCGTACCTATGCAGGACGTTCTGGAGATACGTTCTACCGGAAGGAAGAATGTGCAGAAGAAGGTGCTGCCCGGATATGTTCTTATACATATGGATGCAGACGATAATGATGCATGGTACGTTGTAAGAAATACCAGAGGCGTGACCGGTTTCGTAGGTCCCGGAAGCAAACCCGTTCCTCTCGATGATTATGAGATAACCATGATCGATCAGGAGAAGATCGCAAAGGCAGAGTTTGCGGTAGGCGATACGATCCGCGTAACAGAGGGCGCATGGAGAGAGACCATCGGAAACGTTTCGAAGATCGACGAGAACAAGCAGACCTGTACCATCATGGTTGAGATGTTCGGACGCGAGACTCCCGTAGAACTGGGATTCTCACAGGTAAAGAAGATAGATTGATTTACCATGGGTTTATTGTGGGAGCCGGCATAGCGTCGGCGCCACTACCACATAAATTTTAAGGAGGAAGCCAAAATGGCAAAGAAAGTTGAAGGTTACATTAAACTGCAGATCCCTGCAGGCAAGGCAACACCGGCACCCCCGGTAGGTCCTGCGCTGGGTCAGCACGGCGTTAACATCGTAGAATTTACGAAGCAGTTCAACGCTAAGACAGCTGATCAGGGAGATCTCATCATCCCCGTGGTCATCACGGTTTACGCAGACAGGTCATTCAGTTTCATTACTAAGACCCCTCCTGCGCCGGTACTGATCAAGAAGGCATGCAACTTAAAGAGCGCATCCGCAGTACCCAACAAGACAAAGGTTGCTACCATCTCCAAGGAAAAGGTTAAGGAGATAGCAGAACTGAAGATGCCGGATCTTAATGCAGCATCTCTTGAAGCAGCAATGTCTATGATAGCAGGCACATGCAGAAGCATGGGCGTAACAGTTGAAGAATAAGGAGGGTAAGTAAATGAAGCACGGAAAGAAATATAAGAATGCCTTAGGGCAGTACGACCGCGCGACTTATTACGAGCCCGCGGAAGCAATAGCAATGGTTAAGAAAGCTACCGTTGCAAAGTTTGATGAGACAGTAGAAATCCATATCCGTACCGGTTGCGACGGACGTCACGCAGAGCAGCAGATAAGAGGCGCTGTAGGACTTCCCAACGGAACAGGTAAGACTGTGAGAGTATTGGTATTCGCTAAAGGCGATAAGATCAACGAGGCTGAGCAGGCCGGCGCTGATCACGTAGGCGGCGAGGAGCTGATACCCAAGATCCAGAACGACGGATGGCTTGATTTCGACGTAGTAGTAGCAACTCCCGATATGATGGGTGTTGTAGGTCGCCTCGGTAAGGTGCTCGGTCCTAAGGGACTCATGCCCAACCCCAAGGCAGGAACAGTTACCATGGATGTTGCAAAGGCAGTTGCAGAGATCAAAGCAGGTAAGATCGAGTACAGACTTGACAAGAGCAACATCATCCACTGCCCTATCGGAAAGGCATCTTTCACCGAGGAGCAGCTTACGGAAAACTTCAATGCGCTTATGGATGCCATAATCAAGGCAAAGCCGAGCACTCTTAAAGGCCAGTACTTAAAGAGCGTAACCCTAACAACGACCATGGGCCCCGGCGTCAGAGTAAGTACCGCGAAGTTCTAAAAAAGTTTTGTTTAAGGATGCTGCACCCTATAGTGCAGCATCCTTTTTTTACAGGAGAATGCATTGAACAGGAAAGTAAAGATATTCTTTATAACTCTTGCGGCGGTATTATGCCTGGGCATCTTGGGACTGCTCATATACGGCACGCCTGAAAAGGAAGATATCAGTGATCCGCTGCAGGCCGTGACGGAGAAGCCGGCGCCGACAGAAGCGGATAAGCGCGTTATCGAAATAGCGGCGGATCCTACACCCACCGTAACGCCGACTCCGGATCCCACACCGACACCGGGGCCGGAAGAGCTGTATACCATTTTGGGCGAAGGCATAAGTCCGGATAACGAGTATGCGGTAAAGACAGCTGCTGAAGATGAAGTGAGCCTGGCCTTTACCGGTGATGTTCTGCTGGATCCGGGATATGCCATTTATACGGCGTACAGGAACAGAGGCGGCGCGCTGGAAAAGTGCATCTCTTCCGATCTGCTGGATGAGATGAGAGCTGCCGATGTCCTGATGATCAACAATGAGTTTCCTTTTTCAGACAGGGGAACCCCTGCGGCAGGCAAGACCTATACCTTCAGGGCTCAGCCTGATTCGGTGAACATCCTGAAGGAAATGGGAGTGGATATAGCGGGTGTTGCCAATAATCATGCTTTTGACTGGGGCATGGATGCTTTCCTGGATACCATGGACGTACTTGATGATGCGAATATTCCTTATGTGGGCGGCGGACACGATATATCGGAAGCTGCAAGGCCTATATATCTTTATGCGGCGGATATGAAGATAGCCATAGTCGCTGCCACGCAGATAGAGCGCATGGGCAATCCCCATTCGATCTCAGCGACTGAAGATGCAGCCGGCATGCTCAGATGCTGGCCCAGCGCCGATAAACTCGTGGAAGTGCTGAAAGAAGCCAAGGCAAACAGCGATTATGTGATACTCTTCATCCACTGGGGAACGGAGAGGGAAGTGGATCCCGACTGGTGTCAGAACCAGCAGGCGCCGGAGCTTACACAGAGCGGCGCCGATCTGATAATCGGCGCGCATCCTCATATATTGCAGCCCATATCCGTGATGAACGATGTGCCTATAGTATACAGTACCGGAAATTTCTGGTTTAACTCAAAGACTCTCGACAGCTGCATGGTAGAAGTGAAGCTTGCGGACAAAAAGCTGAAGAGTCTGAGATTCGTACCCTGCCTGCAGTCAGGCTCGGCAGTGAAGCTGCTTCACGATGCAGAGGCAACAAGACTCATAGAGTATATGAGGAGTATATCGCCGAATGTGGAGATCGATGACGAGGGGTATGTGACGTGGTGAGAGAGGCCTAAAAAAATGCTTGACAAATATATATCATTTGATGTATTTTAGATGAGGTCGCGTTTGACGGCCATGCCGAAGACAGCAGGTGTCTTAAGACGTAAAGCATCGCTACCTGCCGAGGAGAAGAAGTATAACGATACTTATCCTCCGGCATTTTGTCGGAGCTTTTTTATACTCCTTATCGGCAACAAAATATGAAAAGGAGGGAAACAAAGATGGCAAAGGTAGAACTGAAGCAGCCTATCGTAGCGGAGATAGCCGAGGCGATAAAGGATGCGCAGTCAGTGGTACTTGTAGACCACAGAGGCCTTACCGTTGCGGAAGATACACAGCTTCGTCGTAATCTCCGTGAGGCAGGCATCACTTATAAGGTATACAAGAACACCATGATGCGTTTTGCTTTCAAGGATACGGACTGCGAGCAGCTCGATCAGTTCCTTGAGGGACCCAGCGCAATGGCTGTATCAAAGACTGATGCTACCGCTCCTGCAAGGGAACTCGCAAAGTTT
>JAEEGL013713319.1_pt1 | contig 38586 bp, 32 predicted proteins | sample 9134231 | NCBI WGS metagenome assembly JAEEGL01 (sample SAMN16246548, study PRJNA631951) | gut metagenome | biome: gut microbiome; feature: rumen; material: fiber-attached | host: Bos | place: Iran: Karaj | collected 2018-10 | reverse complement strand
TGATATGACGCCGTCGGCTGTGATGTCTATCAGTCTGTTCTTCTGGGAGTCCAGGGAGTTAAGGGCTGCCAGCATTCCCAGAACTATCTCTGAGAGGGAAGAGGCCTTGACCTCCGGAACAGTGTCTTTTCCTATGCGGCACTCGTGAGTGCAGTAGTAGTTGCACAGTTCCGGTCTCTTGTAGGCCCTGGACATGTCTACCACGTCCTCCGGGACGATGGCTGTCTTGCCTGTCTCAAGCTTCTCCAGTCTGCTCTCTGATATGGTCCCTATCAGCTCACTGGCCTCGGCCCTTGTAAGACCGGCGCTTTCCCTGGCCTCGAAGTAGATGTTCTTGTTTTCTTTTATCGATTTCTTTCCCATTTCTGTTACACCTGATTTACTGTAATACGCTATATCCGAAGCTGTTTACAAGTGCGTCCAGCTTCTGCCCCTGTTTGCAAAGGGGACATTCAGAGGGGGCATAGGAATTAAAGCCCTCAATTTCCTCGGCTCTGAATACCGAGATAACGGGGATTCCGTCCACTTCCTTGACTGCGCTGAATATTGCACAGGCACCGGAGATATCTGCTCCATAGTAGCGGACACCCTCCATGAGACGTTCCAGGGTACGGCCTGTGGTAAGTGAGCCCATAAGGAGCAGGGCATGCTTGCCTTTTATAGCCAGCTGGAGGTTGTCGCGGAAAATGATCTGACCGCTGGGAGCGTATTCAGGAGTTACAACGTAAACTGTTCTGTGGGCGTTGTAATTAAGAACTCCGGCTCTGGTCAGCTCCTCGGCAAGGTAGGTTCCAATGACCTCTGTCCCATCTGCGCAGATGATGGTATCCACAGGAGTTGATACAGTGTAGTGCATTGAAAGAATCGTTGCCACCCCGTGGGCCTCACTGCAGCGGGCCTTCATGGCTCCTATCTCCATGTAATGGGTGATGTGGGAGTGGGTTGTGGCAAAGTGGCCGGGAACGATTCTCAGGACCACGTTGGAGTTCATAGATGCAGGAACTTTTGTGTATTGATTAATCATATCCGGATCCCCCTCGTTTTTTATTTTTGGTGCTTATATTATATCATGATATGCGCATTAGATGGTTTTCAATTTAGTGCATTTTCAATATCGGCAATGAGGTCTTCCTTGTCCTCCAGGCCACAGGACATCCTGATAAGGCCTGCGGGGATACCGGCTTCCAGGAGCTGTTCGTCTGTCATCTGGCGATGAGTCGAGGTTGCGGGGTTGAGGCAGCAGGTCCTTGCATCGGCCACATGGGTCTCGATGGCAGCAAGGCGAAGCTTCTTCATGAAGCTCTCAGCGGCGCTCCTTCCTCCCTCTATCTCAAAGGAAACTACGCCGCAGCCGCCGTTGGGCATATATTTCCTGGCAATCTCGTAGTAGGGATCAGACTCAAGACCAGGGTAGCTCACCTTGACCACTTTTGAGTGGCCTTCCAGGAACCTGGCCACAGCCAGTCCGTTTTCAACGTGTCTGGGCATGCGGACATGGAGTGACTCAAGTCCGAGATTTAACAGGAATGCATTCTGAGGGGACTGGATGCAGCCGAAGTCTCTCATGAGCTGGGCTGTACACTTGGTGATAAAGGCACCCTCTTTTCCAAACTTCTCTGCGTATACAATTCCGTGATAGGAATCATCGGGTGTAGTGAGTCCCGGGAACTTGTCAGCATGGGCCATCCAGTCGAACTTGCCGGAATCAACTATGGCGCCGCCAACTGCAGCTCCGTGTCCGTCCATATACTTGGTGGTGGAGTGGGTTACGATGTCGGCGCCCCACTCTATGGGCCTGCAGTTCACCGGTGTAGGGAAGGTGTTGTCCACAATGAGCGGAACACCGTGCTCGTGGGCTGCCTTGGCAAATCTCTCTATGTCAAGGACTGTAAGGGCCGGGTTGGCAATAGTCTCACCAAAGACTGCCCTGGTATTGTCCCTGAAGGCTGCGTTCAGCTCTTCCTCGTCAGCTGTGGGTGACACGAAGGTCACCTCTATTCCCATCTTGGCCATGGTGACCGCGATGAGGTTGAAGGTTCCGCCATATATTGAGGATGAAGCAACTATGTGGCTTCCACACTCGCATATATTGAAGAGGGCGAAGAAGTTGGCCGCCTGACCTGAAGAGGTCAGCATTGCTGCAGAGCCGCCCTCAAGAGCTGCTATCTTGGCTGCCACGTGGTCGTTGGTTGGATTCTGAAGCCTGGTGTAAAAATATCCTGTAGCCTCCAGATCAAAGAGCTTGCCCATATCTTCGCTGGTGTCGTATTTAAAGGTTGTTGACTGAATTATAGGTATCTGCCTGGGCTCACCGTTTTTTGGTGTATATCCCGCCTGTACACATCTTGTTCCGATTCCCTGCTGACTCATTATTTTTGTATCCTCCTGTAGATGAAGCCCCGGACAGTAACACGACCCGGAACTCTTTTTTCTTTATATCATAAACCACATTTTTACACTTTAATAGAGTAAAATTTTTGTGGTATCATTTATAGAAGAAAAATTGAGGAGGAACAATATGAAAATAAGGAAAATAAGTAATGCGGTTGCAGTTGCCCTGGCGCTGGTTTTGAGTGCGACGGCCTGTGGCCAGAGCTCGACGCCGGCTGCGCCTGATGACGGGGGTGCAAAGGAGCAGGTACAGCAGGAGCAGACTTCACAGGAGCAGAGCGGTGCCAAAGCAGAGTCTGAAAATGAGAAAAAGGAAGATGCTGCGGGGGATTCAGCAGAAACTGCGGCAGAGTCTTCAGAGGCTGCAGCTGAAGAAGTGGATGCTCCTAAGATCTACAGGTCCTCGGATTACATCTACGAAGCTGATGACACCGGGAAATTTGACCAGACCCTCTGCGAGGGAAGGATTGAAAAGCTGTCTCTTGACAATGAGAGCACTACGGCTTTTCCCGGGCTTGCACGTAATTTCTCAGAGTACATCCATGGGTGGGAAACTACTGCCAATGAGCGCAAGACAGAGTATACCAGTGATAACAGGGAGTACAGGAGCACCATAACTGAGGATGAAACGGATCCATTTTTGTATTCTGCTACTGTCACTCTTGAGCAGTATGTAAGGCGACTTGACAGCAAGTGCCTGAGCATTCTCACAGGGCTTGATACCTACGCAGGGGGAGCCCACGGATACACAGAGTTTGATTCCGCTAATTTCGATGTGGCATCAGGAAAGAATATAGCACTTTCTGAGGTGATCCCGGACAAGCAGAAATTCTGTGAAACACTTTTGGATGCGCTGAATAAAAGATATGGAGAGGACGCATTTTTTGCAAATGACGGCGGCGAGGGATTAAAGGCTCAGATACAGAGGTATGCAGACAATACCTATGATCCTGACAATGCTGTGGCCGACGAGTACGGCTATGTGGCCAAATTGAAGTGGACACTGGATGCGGACGGGGTGACTGTGTACTTCAACGCCTACGATATAGCTGCCTATGCCTATGGGACGATAACAGCGCTGATCCCTTATACATCCGGACTTATCGATCAGGCCTTTGTCCCCTCTGAGGACTGCAGCATCATCACCCAGCAGCCGGAGTACATGACGTTCCTTACGGATACCAATGGCGATGAAGTCATCGAGGAATACAACCTGTGGACCGAGCAGGACGATGACAACTACCAGGACAGCAAGGCCTTCACGGTGAGCTATGGAGACGGTGAAAAGAGCCAGAGGGTTGAGACCTATTTCTTCCAGCACAGGGACTATCTGGTGAGGGCCCAGGGCAACCACTTCATCATGGTGGACTGCGCAGGCTACAGCGACTGGCATGAGATGTATACCTTCATTCTGAATAATGGAGACATAGGACAGGCAGTGACTCTTGATGTGGACGACCAGGGAAGCTTCCATGATGAGGTCACTGATGCGTATATGGACTGCTGTCTGACCGACTCCAAGAGGATGGAGCTGGCAAACAGATTTGATCTGCTGAGCACCTACAACTCCAACAAGACTTACTATATGACAGCAGACGGAAGCCTGGGAACAGATGATGAGTACTATATATCAGATGTAGCTCCTACCATTACATCGGTTAAGCCTATAGAATGTGAGATTGTTGATGAGGATGGCAATGTCACGGGAAAAGAGACGATTCCAGAGGGAAGCAGCTTCAAGATATTCCGCACAGACGGAGTATCCAGGGTCGATACAAGGCTTTCGGATGGCCGCATTGCCCGGTTTGAGCTGGAGAAAGACGAGGAAAACTGGGGCTACAAGATTGGCGGTGTCAATGCGGAGGAGCTCTTTGAGATGCTCTTCTATGCCGGCTGATACCGGAGCTGCATGCAATTGATCAGATGTGTGTGAAAGGATGGGAAAATGGGAAGTTCAAATTTTGATGCACAAAAGGAAATTGACAATATTGTTAAGTGGATACAGGAGTGGTTTGCCGAGAATGGCCCCAAGGCTGATGCTGTGATAGGGCTCTCGGGTGGGAAGGACTCCACGATCGTGGCCACGCTCCTTGTAAGGGCTTTGGGAAAAGAGAGAGTTGTCGGGGTTCTGATGCCTGACGGTGAGCAGAAAGATATCGCTGATTCCAAAAAGGTTGCAGAGATACTTGGTATAAGATCTTATATCGTGAACATTCACGAGGGCGTTCAGGGAACTCTTGATGCCATAAGAGCGGCGGGACTTGAGCCTGGAAGGGATGCTGTAATAAACACTCCGCCCAGGATCAGGATGTCAACACTTTATGCAATAGCCCAGTCCCTTCCAAATGGCGGAAGGGTCACCAATACCTGCAACAAGTCTGAGGACTATGTGGGATATTCCACCAAGTACGGCGACGCCGCCGGGGATTTCAGCCCCTGTGCAGACTACCTGGTGTGTGAGATGATCCAGATCGGGGATGCCCTGGGACTTCCGGATGAGCTGATCCACAAGACACCCTCTGACGGTCTTTCGGGAATGTCAGATGAGGACAAGCTGGGCTTTACCTACGCAGTTCTGGACAACTATGTGCTTACCGGAGTGTGCGAGGATGAGGCCACAAAGGCCAGAATCGATCATCTCCATGTTATCAACCTTCACAAGCTCAAGACTATTCCCACATATACAAGGGGATAATTGCACGGGCCCTGAGGCGGGAAGAGGGCTTTTGACGCCTACATTGTATTCATGTATAATACGCACTAATTAAATATGATAGAGGAGGAAAACAAAAGTGAGTATAAGAGTTGGAATTCTAGGTTACGGCAATCTCGGCAGGGGCGTTGAGATCGCAGTTAAGGAAGCTCCCGATATGGAGCTTGCAGCAGTTTTTACAAGAAGAAATCCGGACAGTCTCTCAATTAAGACCGCCGGTGTTCCGGTTGTGGCAGCTGATAAGGCTGAAGAGTGGAAGGACAAGATCGATGTCATGATCCTCTGTGGAGGAAGCGCAACAGACCTTCCTGTTCAGACTCCTGAATATGCTAAGATGTTCAACGTGGTTGACAGCTTTGATACCCACGCAAGGATTCCTGAGCATTTTGCAAATGTTGATGCTGCCGCTAAAGAGACAGGTCATGTGGCAGTAATCTCCTGCGGATGGGACCCGGGCATGTTCTCATTGGCAAGAGTTTACTCCAATGCGATCCTTCCGGATGGTAATGATTATACTTTCTGGGGAAAGGGAGTATCACAGGGACATTCAGATGCCATCAGAAGAATTGAGGGCGTCAAGAATGCCAAGCAGTACACTATCCCTGTTGAGAGTGCCCTTGAGGCAGTAAGAAGCGGCAAGAACCCTGAGCTTACCACCCGTGACAAGCACACAAGAGAGTGCTTTGTGGTGTTGGAGGAGGGCGCTGACGCAGAAGCAGTAGAGAAGCAGATAAAAGAAATGCCCAACTACTTCGCAGATTATGACACTACTGTACACTTTATCAGTGAGGAAGAACTCCTTGAGAAACACAGTGGAATGGCCCACGGCGGCTTTGTATTCAGGACCGGCAAGACCGGAGCTGACAAGGAGCACAACCATGTGATCGAGTACAGCCTGAAGCTCGACTCCAATCCTGAGTTCACCACCAGCGTCCTTGTTGCAGTAGCACGAGCTGTTAACAGATTCGCCAAGGAAGGTTCCACCGGCTGCAAGACCATGCTGGATATCCCTCCGGCATATCTCTCCGACAAATCCGGCGAGGAGCTCAGAGCTCACCTTCTTTAAAAATAAGCAAACGAAAGGCTTCCTGCTAACATAGCGGGAAGCCTTTTAATCTCTTCAGTGCACAGCCGGCGGGGATGAAATTTGTATGGCTGCTAATTTAAGCTGCGTAGGTGAGACCAATGAATCAGGAGTGTCATTACACGAGTGATTCATGCTCTGGGCTCGCCGGAGCGTCCAGCTTAACTGACGCAGTCATACGAATTTCACCCCCGCCGGCGTCCCTGTATAGATTAGGTTACTTCGTGTTGCATTCTCCAGTCGATGCAGCGCTGGAGGTAATCGACGTAGTCGGGGTTCTTGCACATTCCCTTGCCTTCCACATCTGATACCTTGGCCACATCCTGGCCGTTGCAGGCGGTGGTCTTCATGACAATGTTGAGGGCGGGAACCTTGGTGTCATTGGCTATGTATGTACCGATACCGAAAGCTACCTTTGCCCGGCCCTCGAAGTGGGCATTGATGTCGTTGGCACGCTTAAAGTCAAGGCTGTCTGAGAAGAGAAGTGTCTTGGTTGCTGGATCGATTCCCAGGCTCTTGTAGTGGGCGATCATCTTCTCGCCCCACTCAATGGGATCACCGCTGTCATGTCTCACACCTGAGAACAGTGTGGAGTAGGTCAGCTGGAAGTCGCGAAGGAAGCAGTCTGTTGTGATGGCATCGGTGAGGGCGGTTCCGTTGAGGATTCCGTACTCCTTTACCCAGTAGTCCAGTGCGTACCAGTTGGAGTAGGCCGGATTGTGCTTGTGATTGCCCTGCCCGACGCACATGATCCACTCGTGGGCCATGGTACCCACTGGTGTAACACCCAGCTTCTTGGCAAGAAGCACATTGGATGTACCGACAAACTTGGAGTGTCCAAGCTTGGCCTTTTTCAATTTAAGAACCGCAAGTTCCTGTGCTTCTGCAGAGAGTCTTCTGCGAAGACCGAATTCACTGAAAGCACCTATTCTGTATGTTCCATTCGCCAAAAGAGCTATCTTGTCATCAAGTCTCTTTTCAAAAGAATCCATGAGGTCGGCATAGTCGTAGGCCATCCTGAAGTAGACCTCGTTGACTATGGCGAGGGTCGGGATCTCATACATCGAAGTGTTGAGCCAGGTGCCGTTGGTCTCTATAGAGAGGCCGCACTCGGAGTCTGTACCGATGGTGAAGTCCTCGTATCTCGGGTGCCACAGACGAAGGAAATCAACATAGGATTTTTTGATCCACTTTATCTCAGCCAGGTAGTTGAGCTCGTCCTCAGTGAAGTTGAGGTCGCAGTAGAGATAGATCTGACGCTTGATCTCCTCAACCATCTCCTTGGTGAACTTTACGTCCTTGTTCCTGCACCTGAAGGTCCAGGTGGTGGTGTAGTCGGGGAAGTTGTGGTAGATCGCCTGGCCCATTGAAAATTTGTACAGGTCAGTCTCAAGTAAGCTGTCAATTATTGGTTTCATGGGATCATCCTCCAGTTTGCCTGTCTTGCTCAGGTATTCTCTAAATGTTTCATTGATATCGTCGGCCATCACTCCGGGGCTCTTCCTGATCTCCGAGCCGCTGGTCTTGATTATCTGCCTGTCCACCAGGTTGAAGGTATGGTCGGGGTAGATGGGAGAGAGCTTCTCTACATAGGAGGGCTCTCCCGTGTACCAGTTAAAGTGGGCAGAAGCGGGATCTATCTGGGCTGAGGAAAAGAGCTCTTTTCCCCAGGTTACCCAGTTCTCATGGGTGAAGGTTCCGTCAAGCCCGATCTTCTTGTCATCGATGAGTCCCACGATTACTCTTGGATTGTCGTGGAACATCTCTTTTACCAGCTTGTGCCTCACGGTAAAGGGAAGGAAATCCTTGCCCCTGTCCTCCTGGTAGCCGCAGACTGCGATGATCACTCTGTCATTCTCGTCGAGAGCTCTTTTGATAAGTGATTCGTGGCCCCTGTGAAGAGGTATGAAGCAGCCAAAAACAATTCCGATATTCTCCATTATTATCTCCATAAAGTATTTTTTTCTTGATTATAGTGTTCATTCCATTATAGACGTATGGATTAAAATATACAACGTGTTATGATATAGGAGGCGGGGCGCCTGCAACTGAATTGTAACGATAGGCGAGCGGCCCCTATATCATAAAAAGCAGATTCAGGAGATAAACTATGGCACAACCAAAAAACAGACGAGAGTATCTCACCACAACTCCGGTTCCCAAGCTGATACTCTCCATGTCTGTTCCTACAATAATAAGCATGATGGTAACAGCCATCTACAACACAGCGGACACCTTTTTTGTGGCGAGAGTGTCGGACAACCCCACAGTAAACACCAATGCAATAGCATCGGTGGGACTGGTATTTACCGTGATGGCGATCATTCAGGCCTTTGGATTTTTCTGCGGTCATGGCTCGGGCAACTACATCTCCAGGATGCTGGGGGCAGGGAAGCACAAGATGGCAGACGATATGGCATCCACAGGCTTTGCCATAGCCATAATACTGGGACTGGTTTTTGCGGTGGTCGGAAACATCTGTGTCACACCAATCGCTCAGTTCCTGGGGGCAACAGATGTCACCATGAAGTTTACCACCGAGTATATGAGGATAATTCTTCTGGGAGCCCCTTTTATGATGGCCCAGTTTGTCATCAATAATCAGTTGAGGTTTCAGGGCAGCGCCATGTATGCCATGGTGGGACTGATGTGCGGGGCTGTGATGAACATGTTCCTGGATCCGCTGCTGATACTGGTATTCCACATGGAGGTCAGAGGTGCGGCCATAGCCACCGTTATGGGGCAGGTGACCAGCTTCATAGTTCTTCTGATAGGGACCAGCAAGGGTGAGAACATCCGGATGAGCATCAGAAATGTTCACATCAATGGCTACTATATAAAAGAGATAATAAACGGAGGCGCACCTTCTCTTTTCCGTCAGGGGCTTGCGGCCATTTCCACACTGCTACTTAACAGGACCGCCGGTGCCATAGGCGGGGAGGCAGCAATTGCAGGGATGTCTGTGGCGGGAAGGATAATGCTCATGATGGCATCCGCCCTCATCGGATTTGGGCAGGGGTATCAGCCTGTCTGCTCCTTCAATTATGGGGCGGGTCTTACGGGGAGAGTAAAGGAGGGATTCTGGTTCTGCGTGAAATACTCCACATTTTTCCTTATAGGTGTGGGAGTTATATGCTTTGCTGCAGCTCCGAACATCATATCCTTCTTTACCAATGATCCGGCAGCAGTGTCAGTGGGGGTTGCAGCCCTCAGGTTTCTGTCCATGTCACTGCCTCTGTCCGGGGCCATAGTTATCAGCAACATGATGCTCCAGTCAATCGGCAAGGGCGTCAAGGCCAGCATCACTGCTTCTGCAAGGAACGGCTTCTGCTTTATACCGCTGATACTGATCCTCCCGCAGTTCCTGGGGATCCTGGGTGTGGAGATGGCCCAGGCCTGTGCGGATGTGCTGTCACTTTTTATCGCCCTTCCCATGGCCCTGACGGAGCTTCGCAAATGGAAAACGCCAGATACAAATAATAAGTGATAAGTAAGGTTTATAACCTTCTATAATCTTTCGTTTATTTTCACAGCTCTTTTGCAGTGCTAGTATCATCTTATAAAAAACAAAACAAATTGATTGGAGGAGAACACCATGGCAGATATCAGAGAAAGCGCACTTGAACTTATTGGGGGTACACCCATTCTTAAACTTAACGGATACAGCAAAAAAGCAGGAGTAACAAATGCTACCATCCTTGCAAAGCTGGAGTACTTAAATCCCGCAGGATCGGTAAAGGACAGAGTAGCCCTTTCCATGATAGAGGATGCTGAAAAGAGCGGCAGACTTAAACCCGGGGCAACGATCATAGAGCCCACAAGCGGAAATACTGGAATAGGTCTTGCAGCTGTAGCAGCAGCTAAGGGATATAAAGCCATACTGACACTTCCTGATACCATGAGTGTTGAGAGAAGAAATCTCCTTAAGGCCTATGGAGCCGAGCTGGTGCTTACAGAGGGCGCCAAGGGCATGAAGGGCGCCATTGCAAGGGCTGAGGAGCTGGAAAAAGAGATCGAGGGAGCAGTGATCCTCGGACAGTTCGTCAATCCGGCTAACCCGGCAATCCATAAGGCAACCACAGGTCCTGAGATCTGGAAGCAGACAGATGGAAAGGTTGACATCTTCGTGGCAGGAGTAGGTACAGGCGGAACCATCACAGGTGTGGGCGAGTACCTCAAAGAGCAGAATCCGGATGTGAAGATTGTGGCTGTTGAGCCTGCAGGAAGCCCTGTTCTCTCAACAGGAAATGCAGGCCCCCACAAGATCCAGGGAATCGGAGCCGGCTTCGTTCCTGATACACTCAACACCAAGATCTATGATGAGATCATTCCCATCGAGAATGAAGATGCCTTTGCAGAGGGCAAGAGGTTTGCAGTTTCAGAGGGAATCCTTGTGGGAATTTCATCAGGTGCGGCACTTAAGGCAGCAACTATCCTCGCAGAGAGGGAAGAGAATAAGGGAAAGACAATTGTAGTACTTCTTCCTGATTCAGGAGACAGATATCTGTCGACACCTCTTTTCGCTGAGTAATTCGTAACGGCCATAATAATATGGAGAAAGACATGGGAAAATATGATTTTGACCAGATCATCGACAGGAGAAACACTGACAGCATTAAGTGGGATTGGGGCCTGAAGAGAAAGGGGAGGGATGACCTTCTGCCTATGTGGGTTGCAGATATGGATTTCCGGCTTCCTGACGAAGTTCTCGGAGAAATTGAGGGCAGGGTACATCACGGTATATTCGGGTACACGGATCCCGGTGACACATATCTGGACCTGGTGAGGGGCTGGATGGAAAAGAGGCATGCTGCCCATATAGAAAATGACTGGATAACCGTGACTCCGGGAGTTGTCTACTCCATCGCCATGTCCATACGGGCCTTTACAAAGAAAGGGGATGCAATCCTTGTACAGCAGCCGGTGTACTATCCCTTCATGAGGACCATAGAGATCAATGACAGAAAGGTGGTAAACAGCCAGCTTGTGCTGAGGGACGGGCACTATGAGATTGACTTTGAGGATTTTGAAAAGAAGATAGAAGAAAACGATGTCAGGATGTTCATTCTCTGCAGCCCCCACAATCCGGTGGGAAGGGTCTGGACAAGGGATGAGCTCATGAGGATAGCGGATATATGCGGAAGGCACCAGGTGTATGTCTATGCCGATGAGATTCACTCTGATTTCACATATCCTGGACATGAACACGTATCCTTCGTGAACATTGCCGGGGCTCAGGGGGAGGACGTCAGATATATTCTTGGAACCTCTGCCAGCAAGACCTTCAATCTGGCTGGACTTCAGGTGGCCAACATAGTTATACCTGATGAAGATATGAGAAAGGTCTTCAGAAAAGAGAGCGATGCTGTGGGATACAGCCAGCCCAATGTCCTTGGGATGGTTGCCACAATGTCATGCTACAGAAATGGGGAGAAGTGGCTGGATGAGCTTCTTGAATATCTCTCGGGGAACCTTGATTATATAAGGATTTTTCTCAGGGACAGGCTCCCACAGGTAAAACTTGTTGAGCCGGAGGGGACATATCTTGTGTGGCTGGACTTCTCTGAGGTTGTGGAGGACCACAAGGAGCTGGAAAAACTCATTGTGGACGGAGCGCATTTGTGGCTTGATCCGGGAATCATTTTTGGAAGAGAGACAGCTCTTTTCGAGAGGATCAATATTGCGTGTCCCAGGCATTTCATTGAGAAGGCCATGGAGCAGCTCCTGGATGCGGTACTAAATTTAAAAAGTGAGGGAGATCAGGAAACTTTAACAGTTTAAAGTTATAAAACTTTCGTATTGTAAATTATGGCCGGTGCGTGTATCATTTGAGATAAAGTATTGTTGAGGATGGGGCGCAGGCTATGACGATTTTACAGCTGAAATATGTAATTGCAATAGATGAGGAGTGCTCAATGAGGAAGGCTGCTGACAGGCTCTATGTATCGCAGCCGGGGCTTTCAAGTGCGGTGCGTGACCTTGAGAGCGAGCTGGGCATTCAGATATTTGAAAGAGTCCACAATGGTGTTGTAACGACAGCGGCGGGGGCTTCTTTTATTGCCTATGCAAGAAGCGCTGTGGAGCAGTTTGAGAAGCTTGAAGACAGATATCTCAATTCCAGAAATGAGAGACCTACATTCTCAGTATCCATGCAGCATTACACAGTCGCAGTCAATGCTTTTATCGACACCGTCAGGGAGTATGATCTTCCGGAGTACCAGTACCACATCAGGGAGACCCAGACCAGTGAAGTCATAGAGGATGTCAAGACCATGAGGAGTGAGGTGGGAGTCATCGCCCTCAGCGACTTTAACAGGAACACCTTCAGGAAGATCTTTGTCGATGCATCCCTGGAGTTCCATGAGCTCTTTTCCCGGGACACCTATGTGTACCTGAGCAAGGACCACCCCCTGGCCGACAGGGACGAGCTCTCGCTGGACGATCTTCAGGACTACCCCTGCATGGTATTTGACCAGGGAGACAACACCTCTTTTTATTACAGGGAAGAGGCTCTTGCCACCTACGATTACAGGAAGGTCATCAGCACCAATGAGAGGGCCACTTCCATAGAGCTTATGCTGGGGCTTGACGGATACGCAGTTGGGGCGGCGATGCTTGGAGAGGGAAGTACCTCTTCTGACATCAGGGTCATCAAGCTCAAGGAAGATGAAGAACTGCATTTCGGATACATCACAAGAAAGGGCCAGGAGCTCAGCGACATGGGACGGACCTTTGTGGAGAAGCTTGAAATCCACAAGGAAGAGGCGTGAGCATAATGAGGATACTGGTCAGGAGCTGAACAGTGACATAAGCAGAACTTATAGGAATCGAAAACTATATGATTATTGCGGCGAACTCATGCCGGTAGTATATTTAAGTCAGCCACAGAGCAAAAGGGATATTGATAACAGCCCGGTTTTGGGGTTATCATACCATATAGTAATTATTTTGAATAAACTGCCAAATTGGCAGAACGAGGAGGAAAGTTGTATGAAGAAGAATGTTTTGGCAAGTCTTGTACTTGCGGGGACTCTTGCTTTTGGAGTCCTTACAGGATGTGGTTCACAGGCCCCTGCAGCAGGTGGGAATGCAGGAAGTGAGACGACAGAGGCTCAGGCAGGTGGTGATGCAACAGAGGCTCAGGCAGGTGGTGATGCAACAGAGGCTGCGGCACCTTCAGACAGTGGTGACAAGAAGATCACCGTTGGTGCAACACCCGTTCCACACGCAGAGATCCTTGATAACATTGTAAAAGAGGTCCTGGCAGAGGACGGTTGGGAACTTGAGACAGTAGTTTTCTCTGACTACGTGCTTCCCAACACATCACTGGAGGAGGGCGAGCTTGATGCCAACTACTTCCAGACCCTTGGCTACATGAACCAGCAGAACTCAGATGCAGGCCTTCACTTAAAGGCTGTTGCCGGTGTTCACATTGAGCCCATGGGTATCTACTCACAGAAATACACATCACTTTCAGAGCTTCCGGACGGAGCCTCAATCGGTATTCCCAATGACCCCGATAACGGCGAGAGAGGAATAGACCTCCTTGTTCAGAAGGGACTGCTTGTTTCAAAGGGAAGCTTTGGCACCGATGCAAATTACACAGAGGATTCTCTTTCCAAGGACACAGAGGCTAACCCTCACGGATATGTTATCACTCCTCTTGAGGCTGCAAGCCTTCCGCTGTCACTTCCTGATCTGGATGCGGCAACCATCAATGGTAACTACGCCCTTGAAGCAGGACTTCCTGCTGATTATCCGGCCCTTGATATCGAGGAGTTCGATGATGAGACCACAATCAAGAGGACTAACTTCCTTGTAGTTAAGGAGGGCAATGAGAGCTCTGACAAGACACAGGCCCTCATCAAGGCGCTTACATCTGACAAGGTTCAGGAGTACATCGATGCTACTTACAAGGGAGCAGTTATAACATCTTTTGTAGATCCACAGTAATGAAATGAATGCAGCCGGCTCATTTGCCTTTATGATGCTGCACTGAATAGGTGGTTTAAAACGGCACGTCACTCATTTGTGGCGTGCTTTTCATTTTGTAATATGAAAAGCGTTCTATTAGAAAAAAACGATATTTCTTTTCAAGAAATGGCACAATATAGGGCAGCTTCATGGTATAATAGTGCGTCAGATGCAGAGAATATATGACAATATTCGGTACGGGTACCTTCAAACGCAGTGATTACGGGGACCCTGACATCTGCCAGATAGTATTATTAAGATTAGGGAAACTGGAACAAGAGACATGATTAAAATTGAGAACGTACAGAAATCATTTAAACAGAACGAGGTGTTAAAAGACATATCCCTTCAGATCGAGGATGGGGAGATCTACGGCATCATCGGACAGTCGGGAGCCGGAAAGTCCACGCTCCTTAGATGCATCAACGGCCTTGAGTCCTATGATTCGGGGCGCATCACGGTTGATGACAAGCTGATCGATATAAAGGACAAAAAGAGTCTTCGGCTTCAGCAGAAGAAGATGGGAATGATCTTCCAGAGCTTCAACCTGCTGGAGAGGCTTGATGTGTATCAGAATGTGGCCCTTCCCATGAAGTTCTGGGGGATACCCACCAATACACCCGAGGCAAAGGAAAAGATAATGAGGCTCATAAAGCTGGTGGGCCTTGAGGAAAAGATACATCAGAAGCCCAGGGAGCTTTCCGGCGGACAGAAGCAGAGGGTTGCCATAGCAAGGGCCCTGGTTCTTGATCCCGAGATACTCTTATGCGATGAGGCAACAAGTGCCCTGGATCCGGAAATTACAAAGGGTATATTAGCTCTTTTGCATAAGATCAACAAGGAGATGGGGATCACCATCGTGATAGTCACACATCAGATGGAGGTAGTCAAGCAGATATGCCAGAGGGTTGCCTTTCTCAATAAGGGCAAGGTGCTGGCGGTGGGCAGGCCTGAGCAGCTCTTTGTATGGCCCAAGGAGAGGGAGATCAGGGATTTCCTTCGGGAGGAGAGTGATAAGCTGCCGACGACAGGCGTAAACCTGAAGCTCTTTTTCTTCGGCGAGGGCAATCAGAGGCCCATCGTTACACAGATGTCCCAGGAACTCCATACGGATTTCAACATCTGTTGGGCGAGGCTGGAGGATTTCAGGGAGGATGTCTACGGAAGTCTTGTGCTCAACATGGATGAGAAGGACTTGAAGAGAGCCTGCGATTTCCTGGATTCCAAGAATGTTACCTGGGAAGTAATTGCCAGGTGATCTGCGCAGGTGATTAATCAGGAAGTGCTGTATTATTTATGGGAGGAATTTAAAAATGTCTGGAGTATTATCAAATGCCGGGATGACGGCAGTTATCATGAAGGCATTCAATCAGACCTTATATATGGTGTTCTGGTCTACACTTTTTTCTGTTATTATCGGTTTCATACCGGCAATTATACTTACGCTGACGGCACCGGACGGCCTTAAGCCCAACAAGATCGTGTATGAGATCCTGAGTTTTATTGTCAATGTTTTCAGGAGTTTTCCTTTTATTATATTGCTGGTTATTCTGATACCCTTTACCAGAATGATGGTTGGAAAGTCCATAGGAACCACGGCTTCCATCGTGCCCCTGACAGTATCGGCAATACCATATATTGCCAGGGTATTTGAGACCAGCCTTCGTGAGACCAACCCGGGCGTCATTGAGGCGGCCAGGTCCTTCGGAGCATCCAATTTCCAGATACTCATGAGGGTCTATGTCAAGGAGTCGATACCAAGGATGCTCAACGGAGTTGTCCTTCTTATTATTTCCCTGATCGGTTACTCCGCAATGGCTGGAACCGTTGGCGGCGGCGGAATCGGTGATATCGCCATCAGGTATGGATATCAGCAGTACAAGACCGATTACCTTATCGTGTGCTCTATTATTCTGATCGCATTTGTTCAGCTCATCCAGATGCTGGGCAACTACATGTACAAGAAGATGTCATGAAAAAATACGATAAACTAATTGAAGTATTAAAAGATTATGGAAGTGTGGCGGTGGCGTTCTCCGGAGGGGTGGATTCCACCTTTCTTCTATATGCGGCCAGGCAGGCGCTGTGGGATAAGGTGCTGGCTGTGACAGCCTCGTCCAGCTTTATTCCCGGGCGGGAGATGAAGGAAGCACGGGAGTTTTGCGAAAAGCTTGGAGTGAAGCACGTGGTGCTTGATATTGATGTTCTTGCTGTCCCGGGAGTGGCTGAGAATCCCAAGGACAGATGCTATATATGCAAGAAGAATATCTTTACAGAGATAATTTCGGCTGCCGGGGAGTATGGCATTGAAGTTGTGGCTGAGGGCTCCAACACTGATGATGCGGGAGACTACAGGCCGGGGATGCGGGCAATTGCTGAACTTGGCGTAAAGAGCCCACTTAAGGAAGCCGGGCTGTCCAAGGCTGAGATAAGGGAGCTGTCGAGAGAGTATGATCTGCCAACCTGGGACAAACCCTCATTTGCCTGCCTTGCAAGCCGCTTTGTATACGGTGAGCACATAACCGTTGACAGACTACAAATGGTGGAGCAGGCTGAGGAACTGCTGAGGAGCCTGGGATTTAAGCAGTTCAGGGTAAGGATCCACGGGGAGAGTGCGCCGCTGGCCAGGATTGAGCTACAGGAAGGCGCTTTTGCCAGTGGAGAAGTATCAGATTATGGCATTACAAAAGTGTTGGATGGTGATGTCAGAGTACTGATAAGCCGAAAACTCCGGGAAATTGGCTTTGCCTACGTGACTCTTGATCTTGAGGGCTATAGGACCGGCAGTATGAATGTGGGGGTGTAGAAAAAGCATTGAGAAATGGGGATTATGTCATTTTAATATGCTTTTTGAGTATTGATATATTGGAGAAATAAATGAAGGAGTTCTGGACGGGGGTACATTCGAAGATCTTCGGCATAAGGAAAAGCCGGCGGTGGCGCTGCAATGTGTGGCGTGTGAGCCTGTTTTCGGCGGTGACGTTGCTGCTGGTGGTCATGGTATGCGGGTGCAGCATTGGGAAATCCATGCATACATCCAGCCTCTTTGCCATGAATACCATAATGGAGCTTGAGGCAGATTGCGATGATGAAGTTATTACTGGCGCAGAGGATATGATAAGGACTCTGGAAAAAGAGCTCTCGGTTACGGATAAGGACAGTGAAATCGCAAGGCTCAACGATACCGGGCAGGCACAGCTTTCAGAGGATGTGGCAGATATCATGAAGAGAGCTCTTGATCTGTGCGATGAGACAGGTGGAGCCCTTGATATTTCAATATATCCGGTGTTGAGGACATGGGGATTTACTACCGGAGAATACAGGGTGCCTGAGGATGTCGAGATAGAGGAATTGCTACAGAATGTAGATTACAGTAAAGTTGAGCTGACCGGAAACGCTGTCTCTCTGCAGGAGGGAATGCAGGTGGATCTTGGCAGCGTGGTAAAGGGATACACGGGCACCGCGGTGGCAGATTATTTCAAAAAAGAGGGTGTATCCTCGGCGCTTATTAACCTTGGCGGGAATGTTCAGTGCATTGGTACCAAACTGAATGGAGAGAAATGGAAGGTGGCTATAAAGAGCCCCTTTTCCGACTCGTCGTCTGGAATCCTTGGAGTGATCACTGTGCAGGACGAAGCGATAATCACCTCCGGTGGATATGAGAGATTCTTTGAAGAAGACGGTGAAGTCTACTGGCATATACTGGATCCATCTACAGGAAGGCCGGCTAAGAGCGGTCTTGCATCCGTTACCATAATCGGACAGGATGGACTTAAGTGTGATGGACTTTCAACAGCTCTTTTCGTGATGGGGCTGGATGGGGCTATTGATTTCTGGAAATCTTCAGATAACTTTGATGCCGTACTGGTGACAGAGGAAGGTGAGGTCTATGTTACGGAGGGAGTGGCAGCAGACTTTTCGCTAACACCTGAGTACAGGGATGCGGAGCTCACAGTTGTCAGGAGATGATGGGGGATTGTGGGAGTGCGAAGTACGGAATAATCCGTGGTGTCACTTTTGTCAAAGCATCATTATATTGGAGGATGAAAAAAATTGACGAATAAAAAGATTTTGGACAATAAACTGTTCTTGTACCTTACGGAGTTTTTTGCCGGGATGTCTGTCATGGCAGTTGAGCTTGGGGCAAGCAGACTTCTGGCGCCATATTTCAGCTCTTCGCAGATTGTCTGGACGATCATAATAGGAACTATCATGATAGCCATGGCCCTTGGAAATATCTACGGCGGAAGAATGGCAGACAAGGACCCTGACCCGGGTAAGCTCTATGGCAGGATACTCATAGCAGCGCTTTGGATAGCGGCAATCCCCGTGGTGGGGAAATACATCATCCTGGGGATATCAGCTCTTTTGATATTTGCGGTGAACAGTAACTTCCTTGTCATCGCTGCCTTTGCGGCGTGCATGGTGGTGTTTGTGTTCCCTCTTTTCCTTCTGGGAACAGTGACTCCCAGCCTTGCCAAATATACCACGGATTCCCTTGATGACAACGGACGTATCATCGGTACCCTTGGGGCCGCCAACACAATAGGAAGCATCATCGGAACCTTCGTGCCAACCTTTGTGACAATTCCGGCTGTTGGAACTTCCATAACCTTCCTGATATTTGCCGGTATACTCCTGGCCCTTTCCGGCCTGTTTTTTTTGAGCCCGGGGGACGGGGTTAGTGGCTCATCAAAGGGCGGTAAAAGAGTTATTGCGGGGATCCTTATCTTTATCCTGTGCGTCGTGTTCGGACACAGCACAAGCTTTGCCTTTTGGGAGAAGAACCTGACCTATGAGGGAGAGTCCGTATACAACTACCTTCAGGTGAAGGAGGACGACAGAAGTGTCATCCTATCGACTAATGTTCTGTTTGGTGTGCAGTCCATTTACATGAAGGACGAGGGACTCACCGGCATGTACTACGACTATGCCCTGGCTGCACCCTTCATGACAGGAATTAAGGAAAAAGAGTTTAAGGGTGAAAAGACAAATGTTCTCATACTGGGCATGGGCTCAGGAACCTATGCAACACAGCTCTCCAGATACTTTGAGAACGTAGACGTAAAGGGCGTTGAGATAGACGACAGGATCACGGATCTGGCTCATCGCTATTTCGAGCTTCCTGAGACCACAGAGGTTGCAACCTATGACGGCAGGGCATACCTGGCAGCCATAGATGATAAGTATGATGTAATTATGGTGGATGCGTACCAGGATATAACCATTCCATTTCAGATGTCTTCAAAAGAGTTTTTTACCATGGTAAAAGAGCACCTGGCACCGGGAGGTGTCATGGTTGTCAACATGAACATGTACAGTGAGGATCCGGATGATGTGGCAGAAGGCAGTATCAATACCTTTCTGGCAGACACTATCTCCTCAGTATTTGATAACGTGGTAACTGTGGATGTACCATATGCCACCAACAGAGAGCTCTTTGCCTCGGAGGATGAGGGCTTTATGGAGAGGCTTAAGGCAGACGCGGCGCTGGAGTCTGACGAGAGCCTAAAGGCCATGATGGAGCGTGCCTATTCCAGTGCGGTTCCCTATATCAGTTCGGGACATGTCATGACAGATGACAAGGCGCCTGTGGAGCTTCTGGGAATGCGCCAGATCGACCTTATCATTAAAAATGAGGTCGACTACTATAGAAGGGTTTTTGATAAGTATGGGATAAAGGGGCTATTGGAGCTGCTGTGACATACGCAAGGAGTCACAGAGGAACCATACCCATTGTATTCCTTATACTATACGATGAGATGTTGTGAAAGGAAGGAATGTTAGTATGACTCTTTTTATCAATGCATGTGTAAGAGAAGATTCAAGAACAAAGAGACTTGCAGAAGCTCTTTTGACTAAGCTTCCCGGAGATGTTCAGGAAGTGAAACTCCACGAGATAAAGTTTGAACTCATAGATGAGAAGTTCCTTGCAAACAGAGATGAACTTATCAGTATGGGCAAGTTTGACGATGACAGCTTTGCACTGGCAAGGCAGTTTGCGCAAGCTGATTCCATAGTAATTGCTGCACCGTACTGGGACCTGTCTTTTCCTGCTACACTAAAGCAGTACATAGAGCATATAAATGTTTTGGGAGTAACCTTTGAGTATACTCCGGAGGGATTTCCCAAGGGCCTTTGCAAGGCATCCGAAATGTATTATGTCATGACTGCCGGCGGCAGCCTCGTCCCGGAGGGATATGGATTCGGATACATAAAGGCACTGGCGCAGAATTTCTACGGAATTCAAAATGTTAAGCTTATAAAGGCTGTGGGACTTGATTTATATGGCGCAGATGCTGAGAGTATAATCAGAAAAGCCATTGAGGATATTCAGTTATAAAGCAATATAAGTATTGGCGGTGACTATGCCAATTTGGAGAAAAATAGCTGGTTATGGTGTATTGAAATGGACAAAAAATTGATGTATATCGAATTGAAAACAGGGTATTCTGATGATGGTCCGGCCTGGATCGGATATGTAAAAATGTCAAAATCTGGGAATACGATCTACTTTAATGATCATGCTTTCCAAAGAGAAACAGGGTTTTATTCAAACTATGTTGATGTTGAAAACGGTGATAAGTATTGGATTACCGGTGTGAAACGACGTGAAAGTAACCGGCATCCTTGTGGTGGCGGTGCGATACAGATTGATCACCGCGCTGTAGAAACGTTCCTCGAGATGATAGGAAAAAACGAGCTTCCACACGGATATGAAATCGTCGAAATTGCGGATGTTTTTCCTGTAGATAGGATCAATCAGATGTTGAATGGACGAACATCTTTGGATGGTAGTCCAGGTTGAGAAGATAAGCAGTAAAAAAGACCACCCCAGATCCTGATAAGATGATTGGGTAGTCTTTTTTACTCTTCTACCAAAGTGATATTGCTATCGCTTTTTTGTATAAGTATTATAACATATTTCCGCTGTAATTCGATCAGCCATTTATAGCAAGATCATTGCTAATTTCTTAGGAAAGCCACATAATAATGGAATGAACGGAGGACTTATTATGGGTGACAATTCAGGAATTCAGGAGAAGTACTCGGCCCAGGCCAAGGCTCTTTTAATGATTCAGGTAATGGGACAGACCAGCGTCAACTTTTTAAATAAGAAGAAACTCACAAAAGAGATGCAGGGGCACCTCTCTGCGTTTCAGATAGAGGAGGAGGCTCTGATGGAATTTGCTGAGTTTTTTGTGGATTCCAGCATGAATTCCAAGGCCTACAAAACAGCTGTCTTTGGTGCCATCCCCATGAGTGACGCCGGCGCAGCAACACGCCTGGCGCAGGACATCGACGAGATAACACGAGTGATCCCGGGGAAATTGGGGTTGGAAGATGACAGCAGGCAGTTGAGGATGGTTCTGTTTGCCGCATATCGAAAGTATGTAAAAAACGCAGATGGAATCCTTGCAGAGCTGGGAATCACTTAAGGAGGAAATTGTTCAAGAAACAGGAGTGAAAATTACGGCTTAAATTCAAGTTTTCTCAAAAAGGATGGAATCAAAAAATATGACTACGTCTTTTTTTAGAAATAAGCAAGAAAAAGAAGTAGCAATGATCTGGGATAAATGAATCTTAGCTTCAGCTTTACTGCTTTTTTTACAAATATCAAAAATGAGACGTAAAGTTTTAACTTGTAATGAGGAAAAATGATGAACATAAGGGTGTTTCTTACGTCTTAGATTTGTTTTTTTGAATTTAAGACGTATTGATAAATTATTAACGCATCCTAAATTGGAATAATTCAAAAAAAGACGTAATTTATGAGTTAAATCATACTTTCCATCCTTTTTGTAAGATTTCCATCCTTTTTGTAAGATAATGGATTTAGGAAGTAATCTATGATGTCCAGAAAGAGATTTCTATTTTTTTTCCTTAGTTGACTTTATTACCGAGCCCTGTTTGGCGCGAGCGGCGGGTCCAATGGAGTGGTGGGTCGGCGTGCCATGGCGACCTATAGCGACACATTACAATGATAGCAACCCACAATTTATATCTAATAGCCTTAATATATTAGGAAAAAACTATGTCAAAACACATTACAATAGGTATTCTTGCTCATGTTGATGCGGGCAAGACCACGCTGTCGGAGGGGATGCTGTATCTCTCCGGAGCTATCAGAAATATGGGGAGAGTGGACAACAGGGACACCTTCCTTGACACATACGAACTGGAGAGAGCCCGCGGGATAACTATTTTTTCCAAGCAGGCTGTCTTTGATTATGGGGATATTACGTATACCCTCCTTGACACCCCAGGGCATGCGGATTTTTCCCCGGAGATGGAGAGAACTCTTCAGGTCCTGGATATGGCAGTTCTTATTGTCAGCGCGGCAGATGGCGTGACAGGCCAGGTTAAGCTGCTCTTTAAGCTTCTTGAGCACTACGGTGTTCCTGCCGTTCTCTTCATTAATAAAATGGATCAGATAAAGGATGATCAGGAGAGGGCGAAAGAGGAGATACTAAGTGAACTAAAGGGCAGTCTCACCAATCACATTGTGGACTTTGGGAGAGGCACAGAGGATGACGGGACGCAGGAAGAGATTGCAGTATGCGATGATGATCTCCTTGCGGAATTCCTTGATGGCAGGAGAATTGGAAAGGATGAAATCCAACAGCTGATAAATCGCAGAAAACTCTTTCCGGCAGTATTTGGCTCGGCTCTTAGAATGGATGGAATCGGGGAGCTGATGGATCTTGTGACAGAATATACCTCTCTGAGGAAGCCGTTTAGAGCTGGAAAAAATATAGATGTGGACGCTGCCCGGCCCCGGGAAGCTCGTAGTACAGAAGGATTCTCGTCTGCAGATACAACCAGCAGTAATGGCACTATGACCGGATCATCAGACGAACCGGGCTCCTTCGGCGCCAGGATATTCAAGATAAGCCGCGACGATGCAGGCAAGAGACTGACCCACATAAAGATAATGAGTGGAACCCTTAAGATAAGGGACCAGATAGGTGAGGAGAAGATTGACCAGATCAGGATTTACTCCGGCGATAAGTACAGGACAGTCCAGGAGGCGGATGCCGGTATGGTCTGCGCTGTCCTTGGGCTTTCCGGGAAAAGAGCTGGCGAAGGGCTGGGGAACCTGACCGGAGACACCGTATCAGAGGTGCTGGCCCCCATCCTGTCATCAACTCTGATCCTTCCGGAAGAGGCGGATGCCCAGGTGGTCTACAGGCAGCTGAAGAGCCTTGAGGACGAGGAGCCGATGTTGCGGGTATCCTTCCTGGAGGAGACCGGTGAGATACAGCTGCAGCTCATGGGTGAGGTACAGAAGGAAATACTGACCCACCTCATCAGGACGAGATTTGGCATCGATGTGAAATTCGGCCCGGGACACATTGTCTACAAGGAGACTATAACAGGCCCGGTGGAGGGCGTTGGACACTTCGAACCCCTGCGCCACTATGCTGAGGTACATCTTCTCCTTGAGCCCCTTGAGCCCGGCAGCGGTGTGCAGTTTGGAAACGTCTGCAGCACGGACGACCTGTCCCTCAACTGGCAGAGGCTTATACTGACTCATCTTGCGGAAAAGAAACATCTGGGAGTCCTTACGGGCTCTGAGATAACAGATATAAGGATCACACTGCTGGCTGGAAAGTCCCATATCAAGCACACTGAAGGGGGCGACTTCAGACAGGCCACCTACAGGGCGGTCCGCCAGGGTCTCATGGAAGCGGACTCGGTTCTTCTGGAGCCCGTCCTTGATTACAGGCTTGAGGTTCCCTCTGAGTATGTGGGGAGGGCACTGACTGACCTGCAGCGCATGAACGGAACCGTGAAAGGCCCTGAGGTGGAGGGCAGCATGTCCGTCATCACGGGAGTTGTGCCGGCAGCCTGCTTTGGGGATTATGCCGGAGACGTCAAATCCTACACCAGGGGCGAGGGCAGTATCTTTACGACCCTGAGCGGCTATGCGCCCTGCCACAACCCCGAGGAAGTAATAGGCGAAAAGAACTATGACCCAGAGGCAGATCTTTCCAACTCCCCGGATTCGGTGTTCTGCATGCACGGGGCAGGCACAGTCATCCCTTGGGATCAGGTGCGCTCCCACATGCATGTCCAGAGCGGATGGAACCCGGAGTCGGCCAGCATAGAGACCGACTTGTCCGACAATATTGATATGGAGGCGTTAAAAGAGCTTCAAAAGAAGATAAGAAATAAGGGAGCCGAAGAGAGGTCTTTTGCCGAGATAGAAAAAGAGCTGAGGGCAACGGAGGGCGAGCTGAAGGCCATATTTGAGAGGACCTACGGACCTGTTAAGAAGAGGCAGGCTGAGACTGAGCCTGTATATGCGGGGCTGACCAAGGAGGAAAAAGAGGCGAGAAGGGATCTGGCCGTTGAGCAGAGTAAGCGCGAAAAGTATGAGAAGAGTGCGGGAGAGAATCCTGATGAATACAAAGACTATCTTCTGGTGGACGGATACAACATAATATATGCTGATCCTGAGCTAAAGTCCCTGGCAGCTTCAGATTTAAAGGCTGCAAGGGATAAGCTTGTGGATATACTCATCAATTTCCAGGGGTTCAGACGGGAGAGAGTGATCCTGGTCTTTGATGCCTACAAGGTTCCTGGGGGAAGGGAGCATGTTGAAGAAAATGCAGGCCTTCTGATCATATATACAAAGGAGGCTGAGACTGCGGATCAGTATATAGAGAAAGCTGCACATGAGATCAGCAAAAAGTACAGGGTGACTGTTGCCACATCGGATGCCATTGAGCAGGTGATAGTAATGGGCAGTGGCGCATTCAGACTCTCTGCCAGGGATTTCTGGGAAGAGATTGCCAGGACCTCTGAACTTATACGGGAAAAGATTGACGGGTAATGTAAAAAAACAGCAAAATGTATAAATATTAGAAATAGTCTAAAAAAAGTATAAATTCTATCGAAACTATGCACTTCCTTTGAGAAAACACTCTATAATGATTACATGAGTGACTGACGTTTTATCTTTTAAGGAGGTTGTAGTAATGAATCAGAAAAAGTCAGGTTTTCAGGCTCCGCTGGGAGTAGTTTTGATCGGTGCAACAGGTATCCTGGTTGTTGCTCTTATACTCAGTGTGATCGTAAGCAGTTCGCAGATGAAGAGCATTGAGCAGAATGATGAGCAGATCTATTATGAGATGCTCTACACTATTAGTACAGATCTCATCAACGCGGACAGAGACCTGTATCAGGCCATGCTGGCTGCAGTTAATATAAATGCATATCATGAGTACCTTCCACCTGAGAAATTCCAGGGGTATGTTGATGACTATAATAGCAATAAGAAACAGGCAATCGACGGTGTGAATGCTGCGGCTGCCCTTGCGAGAAAGGATGACTATCTCTTTAATCAGCTAAAGGACGGTGAAGGACATTCCTTCTCTCAGATGAGCAGCAATTTTGAATCACAGTTCAACAAGTGGACATCTACCTATGATGCTGCAAGTAATAACGGTGATATCGAGCAGTTTAGCATCGAGTTTGAGGCCACCAGAGATTATATCAGCAATATGTCTGATATAGTTGAAAAATGGGCAGAAGAGGAAAAGACCAAGAACGAGGAGGCAATCGATAGACGAATCCTTATTAATGCGATAATCTTCTGTGTAATAGCTGTAATTCTCCTTCTGGTTACTGTTATTGTGATCACATCTATCTTAAAGACACTGAGGAAGATGATCGATGACGTTCAGAAAATGTCTGAGGGTGATTTTGTCACCAAGATCAGGCCTGACGGCTTCATAGTAGAATTTAACAACATCCTGTCAGCTCTTGAGTCCATGAGACATGAACTCAGAAATGCCCTTGTAAAGGTCATCGACCACGCCGACACGGTCAACACAAAGGCAGAGCTTGCAAAAGACTCAATCTCAAGCTCCCAGAAGACTACCACGGATATCAGCTCAGCTGTCAATGATCTGGCTACAGGTGCAACAGCCATGGCTGAGGATGTTCAGAGCACTTCCTCCATTACAGTCAATATCGGATCTTCCGTTGACAACGTACTTGATTCCGCCAATGCCAACCTTGAGAGAGGCAGACAGGTTTACGACGAGTCCACCAAGGTTAAGGATCAGCTGGAGCAGATCAAGGTTCAGGATCAGAAGAATGATGAGATGGCCGGCCAGGTTGCAGACTCAGTTAATGAGACAGCCAGCGTAGTTGCACAGATATCCACAGCTGCCGAGTCCATCATTTCAATTGCCAGCCAGACTAACCTCCTTGCCCTCAACGCCTCCATCGAGGCTGCAAGAGCAGGCGAAGCAGGTAAGGGATTCGCGGTTGTTGCCGACAACATCAAGGATCTTGCAGGCGACACCAATAACCTTGCTGGTGAGATCACCAACATGCTCTCAACCATCACAGATATGTCTGACAAGAATAAAGAGCTCACAGAGAACATCAAGGCTGCCATCACCAATGAGACCATGGCCCTTGAGGAGATGAGCGAATCCTTCGACCAGATGCTGGCTCTTCTTCGGGAGACAGAGGAAGGAAACAGACAGATCGTTGAGCTTGTTGAGTCCATGAACGCAGACAAGGAAAACATCATGAACTCCGTGGAGTCACTGTCCAGCATCTCTGAGGAGAATGCGGCATCGACCCAAGAGACAAGCGCATCTCTTATGCAGCTTGACACAAATATGGAGTCTGTTGTTGAGCAGGCCCAGGATCTGCAGAAGATCGCTGAGGAGCTCACAGCCAACGTCAAGTACTTCAAGGTTGAGCTTCCTCCGGACGGAAGACAGTAAAAGAATAATATATGAAGTTGCAGGGTGCCTGAAGAGTGAAATCTTCAGGCACTCATTTTATATAGAAAAAACTCTCCACTTTGTTGTAAGATATGAAGGGAAACATGAGCAAAAGGGGGAGTTAAAGCAAGATGGGAAACAGGGAAAAGAAGGGCGGAGGACTTAAGAGCATAATCATAGGAATCCTGGCTCTGCTGGGTGTTCTTTTTATCATTCTGATGCTGATGCCGGATGATGAAGATGAAGAAGTGGAAGAAGCTCAGGTGGAGAGCGGTGAGGAGTATGCGTCCTATGAGCACAGTGATGAAAATGTCATGGCGCCGGGTGGTGCGGACGGTGAGAGTGTTGATCTTATCAATATCGGCACCGACGCCAAAGATGCCACCATCATGATATATATGAACGGGTCCGATCTTGAATCCAATGCCGGCGAGGCCACCACAGATCTTCAGGAGATGATAGACTCGGGGATTGGAAAGAACGTGAATGTCATCGTTCAGACCATGGGAACAAAAGAGTGGCAGGACTATGACATATCCTCCAGGACTGCCCAGACCTATAAGGTTGAAAATGGAAAGCTACGGCTCCTTCGGGACAATCTGGGACAGCTGGACTGCACATCCCGTGACACCCTGTCCGAATTTATCCGCTACAGCAAGAACAATTTTCCGGCGGACAGATATCTTTTCCTGTTCTGGGATCACGGCGGAGGTCCTGTATATGGATTTGGCTATGACGAGTGGCAGGAAGAGGGGGAGAGCCTGACTATCGCTGAGATGGCCGGGGCCTTCAAGGAAAACAGCGACATACACTTTGACATCATCGGCATGGACTGCTGCATCATGGCCAGCGTGGAGACCTGCTATGCCTTTGCGCCATACTGCAGATACGCGCTTCTCTCGGAGGACTTTGAGTCCGGCCTTGGCTGGAGCTACAAGAGATGGATGAGGGAGTTTGAGCAGAACCCGGGAATATCCGCACCGCTTCTTGGCAAGTACATTGTGGATGACATCATTACAGACAATGAGGAGGAATTTGGCGGGGATTCAGCCTGCATGGGCCTATTCAATACAGCAGCTGTTCACAGTCTCTTTGATGCGTGGAAGACCTATGCGTACAAGAATGAATCAGCTCTTTTGGGGCAGAATTACAGCAGGATGCATAAGGCCAAGGGCAGGGGTTTCTGGGATCTGTGGGGCTTTGATGAGAGTGATGTAACACTCTCTGACTACTATATCAGCGATATGCTGGCTCTTATCGAGAGCGTGGACAACAGCAGTGACGAGGCCAAAAACCTTATGTCGGCACTGAAAGCCACCGTGTCCTATTACGGTCACACCTCGGACAAGAACGAGCTGACGGGCCTGGCCGTTTCCCTTCCCTATGGGGATCCGGACTTCTATCAGCAGCTCAGGACCGTCTATAAGGGAATTGATCTGGATGATGATTACGTGGACTGGCTGGAGGGTTTTGTGTCCAGCTATGGATATGATGACTATTACGACTACGGTGATTTCGAGGGGGCCTGGGGCGGCTGGGGCTCCTACGAGGAGGAATACGGATGCAACATAAGCAGCGGCGGTTCCTGTCAGTATGCCTATGATTATGACAGCGAGGAATATGACTGCTATGAAGAAGATGCCAATGATGACTGGATCTATGACTATGAGGAGGAAATCTGGTATCTGTACGAGGGAGATACCCTGTATCTCTATGATGATGAGACAAACACCATGTTCTACTATGACGAGGAAGAGGACCGAATCTATTATTATGATGAGGACAGGGATGACTGGTTTGAAGTAGAAGACTGAGAAAAAGGACCTTTGGAGACGGTGACAATTTGTACCGATCCCAAAGGTCCTATTTTTATGACTCTTTTCTTCTGAGGATCTCTGTATATGCCAGGAGAAGCGGTGCCACTCCCTTGGCTTCATTTTCAACTACGGGCTCTGAGAAGTAGTACTCAAGGGAACCGTCTCTGTGCTGCTCACCGCCCAGGCCTGCCACAAGACATATGCCTCCCAGCTTGGGGGTTCCGTCGTCATTACGCCCCAGGTATTTCTCTGTGATTCCATCAAAAGCTCTTTTGCCCATATCTTCAAAGCGCTTAGGCAGGTAGCCGAGCCGCACTCCTTTGAGAAGGCCGTAGGCGATAAGGGCTGTGCCGGAGGTCTCCAGGTAGTTGCGGGGATCGTCCTTCTTATCCACAACCTGGTAGAACATTCCGCTCTCGTCCTGGAAGGGAATCAGGGCATTGGCCAGATTCTCAAGCATGGTCTGAAGATATCTGTACTCGTAGTACATGGATTCGTCCATGGCTTCAGCTGTGTCCACAAGGGCGACTGTGAACCATCCAAGGGCCCTCAGCCAGAAATTGGGGCTCCTGCCGGTATCATTGTCAGCCCAGTACATCTCACGGCTCTCATCGTAGCCATGGTAGTAGAGGCCTGTGGCGGGATCCTTCATGAGCTCCTCGACATTTTTGAACTGCCTGAAGCTGTCGAGACACCCCTGGAGCTTGTTGTAGCGCTTCTCATATTCCATGTAGAAGGGCTGTGCCATGTATAGGCCGTCCAGCCACACCTGATTTGGATAGATTTTTTTGTGCCAGAAGTTGCCGGCCTTGGTTCTTGGCATGGTGTCCAGCTGGCTCCTGGCTGTATCCATGGCCTTTCTGTACTTCTCTTTACCTGTCAGGTCAAACAGTTTAAAGAGGTTCTTGGAGGGGTTGATGTTGTCCAGGTTGTACTCGGCCGGATCGTAGGTCTTGATGGAGCCGTCCTCCTGAACAAAAAATCCTACGAAGGAATCTGCAAAATCCAGATATTTCTTTTCCCCGGTCATCTCGTACAGAGAGAGGACTGCGGTTATCATGCAGCCGTCGATGTAGTTCCACTTGTTGGGCTTGCCGCCAAGTACCATCTCGATGTTCCAGTAGGGGTGCTCCGCATCGGACTTCTCCAAAAGGAAATCCACGTACTCGTCCAGCATTTTATAGGTTTCGTTGCTTGTCATAATAAAATCTCCGATCAAAAATGTAAGTGCTTACATTTTAACATATAAATAGAAAATATGATATACTAAATTCTATTGAAATTTCATGAAAGTGAGCAGATATGAAAAAAAATACGGTTACTCAGGAAATGCTTGAGTTTATTGATGTCTCACCCACCTGTTTCCACGTGGTGGAAAATATCAGAGATCTTCTTGTTAGAAAGGGATTTCAGGAGCTTAAGGAGGATGAGGAGTGGAGCCTTAAGGCCGGGAAGTACTTCGTGACAAGGAACGGGTCGGCCATTATCTCTTTTGCCATCCCGAAAAAGAGCTTTAAGGGGTTCCACATGATAGCCAGCCACAGCGACTCTCCCACCTTCAAGATCAAGGAGAACCCGGAGATGGGCGTGGGCGGGGCTTATGTGAAGCTCAATGTGGAGAAGTACGGCGGAATGCTCTGCGCCCAGTGGCTTGACAGACCGCTGTCAGTGGCTGGCAGGGTCTTTGTGGAAGAAGAGGGCCGGCCAAAGCAGATGCTTGTGGATGTGGACAGGGATCTTCTCGTAATACCTTCCCTGGCAATACACATGAACAGGGATGCCAATGAGGGCTACAAGTACAATGCCCAGAAGGACATGCTCCCGCTTTTTGGTGATGAGAAGGCAGAGGGCAGGTTTTTTGACGTGGTGGCAGAGGCCGCAGGGGTTAAGAAGGATGATATTCTTGGCCATGACCTGTTTTTGTATAACAGGGTTAAGCCCTGCATCTGGGGAGCGGACAGCGAGTATATCGGAAGCGCCAGGCTGGACGACCAGGAGTGTGTATTTACATCCCTTCACGGATTCATGGAGGCCAAACCTTCTGACTACGTGGCCATGCACTGCGTGTTTGACAACGAGGAGGTTGGAAGCGGCACGAGGCAGGGAGCGGCATCTACGTTCCTTAAGGATACCCTTGAGCGGATCTGCGAGGGGCTTGGCAGGACAAGGCAGCAGTACCACACTGCTATTGCGGACAGCTTCATGATATCTGCCGACAATGCCCACGCTTTCCACCCCAACAATGTGGACAAGGCTGACCCCGTCAACCAGCCGGTGATGAACGGCGGAATCGTCATCAAGTATAACGCTGCGCAGAAATACACGACGGATGCTTTTTCAGCCGCACAGTTCAAGCTCCTTTGCCGGGAGGCAGGGGCTCCGTACCAGATCTTTACCAACAGGTCTGACATTGCGGGAGGTTCGACTCTTGGCAACATCTCGACATCGCAGGTGCCTGTAAGTACTGTGGATATAGGGCTTGCCCAGCTGGCTATGCACTCGCCCTACGAGACTGCAGGCAGCAGGGATCCTGAGTATCTGTCAGCGGTGGCGAAGGTCTTTTATAGCAAATAAAACTTTTGGGAGGAACAGATGGGACTGTTTAATATATTTGGAAACAAGAAGAATGAGGCTGCAGCCGAGGAAGAGAGAGAGGCTGCCGCAAAGGCCAGGGAGGAAGAGCTAAAGGAGGAGGTCAGAAAGGCCCACGAGGGTCTGGAGTGGCCGGAAATGCCCCGCTTTAACAATGTGGTCATCGGCGATGCCAAAGAGGGAAGTGAAGTGGAGATCGCAGAGACTGTATCTGCCCGGAGGAAGGATGAGATCGGAGAGCTCATATATGAGCCGGATATTCCGCTTGATGCAATTACTTCACTTGGTGGTCAGGAGCTGTTATTTCTTTTGACGGCGCTGGAGGCCTTCAACAAAAAGGCTGAGCTCCCCGGATTCGAAGCAAACTGCAGGAAGGTGTACAACGAGCTACTTGGCCGTATCAGGGATGCGAAGGCCATCTATGTGCTCTACGACAAGGACACTGGTTTCCCGTTTGTGGAGAACGGCTATGCCTTCATCTATTTTGAAAAAGAGCTCTCGGAGAAGATGGCAGATGTATATGCCGGACAGTACAGAAAGCTCTCAGCCGTTGAGCGCATGGTTGTGGACGAGGAGAATCCTGCGAATATAGGATTTTTTGAATACCTGTACTACCTGGGCATCGAGAACATGGTCATTGACAACGGGGCATACAGGGCAAGGTTTAAGAGAAGTGAGATCGTTGCCGCTCCCGGTGAGTGGAACAGGGATGACAGGGACAAGACCCCCAAGAATCCTGCCCTCAACTTTGCCATGATCGATTTTGTCCAGGAGATAAAGTGGCCTGTCAACTACGAGAAGAAGAAAGATGTCATGAAGGCCAAGGAGATGAGGATGCTGTCTCTTATAAGGAACAGCTCTTTTATCGTGCCCATGCAGCATGAGGGTCCGGCCCAGGTCATGGAGGACGGCAGGATAAAGATCGACAAGGATACCAAGACCACCTTCCTTGTGATGAAGGCTCCGGATGGAAAAGAGTTTATTCCCGTGTGCACGGACGGCTTTGAGTTTGCCCGCATAAACAGGGAGAGGAAATGGAATGCCGGAATATTCAGCTTCAGGGACCTCATCCGTGTGGTGAATGAAAAGGACGGCATCAGGATCAATCCGGCAGGCCAGAGCGTGCTCATGGGCAAGCAGCAGATGATGGCCATAGAGTCTGCAGGGGCCCAGGCCGATTCCATGAAGGGCAGGAAGGGTACAGCGCCAAAAACCGGGAACTCAGCTGACGATGCAGTCCAGAAGGCCCTCAATCAGGCCATGGCCAGGATGAAGGACGAAAACAAATAATCGCTTGTTATAGTGCGGAGTTTAGTCTAAAATTAGAGTGAGGCGTAATTTTGAGTTTTTTCCACCAGTGAGGAATTGATATATGTTTGATCGTCTAATCGGCACCTACCTTGTGGAGCAGGGAATGATCACCTGGCCACAGCTGGAGCAGGTGTATAAGGCACAGGAGTCCAAGAGAGCCAAGCTTGGAGTTATAGCTGTTGCTGAGAAGCTTATGACCATTGCCCAGGCGGAGCAGGTCAACATGCTTCAGTCATCAATGGACAGGCTCTTTGGTGATATCGCAATAGAAAAGGGATATCTCTCAGAGGCCCAGGTGAAGAGGCTTTTGGAGCTCCAGGGCAACGCCTATCTTGTGTTTATCCAGTCAGCTGTGGACCTTGGTTTTCTGACCATGGAACAGATCAATGAGGCGGAGGCCGCTTATCAGAAGCAGAACGGTTTTACCGAGAGCGATATGGCTGCGCTGAAGACCGGGGATGTGGAGCAGGCGGTTCCTGTTTTCCTGCATACCGACAACCCCATGTACAGGTCGATGTTTTCCATGGGGATCAAGAATACGTACCGCCTTGTTGACAATCACGTTTTCATTGGCAAGTCATATACCGCCAATGTCCTTAAGGAAGAGGTTCTTGGATATCAGAAGTTCCACGGTGATCAGAATGCTGTGGTTGCCATCTGCGGCAAGTATAACGACGTCAAGAACATGGCTATAGCCTACACCAAGGAGGAATTCATTGATACCAGGGAGGACGCACTGGATGCCATCTGCGAGCTCATCAACTGCATTAACGGTCTGTATGCAACAGAGCAGAGCAAGAATGACACCAGGATTGAGCTGGAGCCACCTAACTTTATGACCAGCTTCTCCCAGGCAACCTGTGAGGAGATGGTAGTGATGCCTGTCTATATCTGCGGCGGAGAGGTCAGGTATGCAATAGCGGTTTCGAAGGATCTTGTAATCGGATGAGATTATTTCTGTTTGATACAGGGCACATACTGTGGAGGTGCGGATTATGAAGCGCGTACTGATAGTAGATGATTCGAGAACGTCCAGAAGGATTCTGCGTGACATCTTGGAGAGAGCCGGATATAAGGTTGCAGGTGAGGCCATCAATGGCAAGGAGGGAATTGATATGTATGGGAAGCTCCTTCCGGATATTGTGACCATGGATATCACTATGCCCGAGATGGACGGAATAGAGTCCCTGCGCCAGATAAAAAAGGAATATCCCGATGCCCGGGTTGTGATGGTGACAGCCGCGGGACAGAAGGAGAAGATGATGGAGGCAGTCAAGATGGGTGCTTCCGAGTTTGTGACCAAGCCATTTGTAGAGGAGAGCGTCCTGGAGGCGATTGAGCACAGTTTGAAGGAAATGTGAAATGGACCAGGGGGACGGGGTTAGCGGATCATTTGTCGTGATGGATAGTCTGTTAACCCCGTCTTCCTGTTTTTTATGGAGAATAAGGGAGGGGATTCATTATCATGAGCAGAAGGGTTTTTATCTCCGGGGCATCCCGGGGGATCGGCAAGGCCACGGCTATGGCTTTTGCTGGCAAGGGGGACAGGCTCTTTATAACCTGCCGCAATAATATAGAAGAAATGAGCTCTTTTGCAAAAGAGCTCTCGGAGAAATATAATATCCAGTGCACGCCCTATAGGTGTGATATGTCCAATCAGGCGGAAGTACAGCGCCTTTTTGATGAGATCGGGGATGTGGATATCCTGGTAAATAACGCCGGAGTTGCCTGGATGGGGCTCATGCAGGACATGGAGGTGGAGGACTGGCACAGGGTAATAGGCACCAATCTGGACAGCCTCTTTTACACCTGCAGGGCAGTGGTGCCGGGCATGGTCAAAAGGCATGAGGGAAGGATTGTAAATATCTCCTCTGTGTGGGGGAATGTGGGCGCCTCCTGTGAGGTGGCCTATTCGGCTTCCAAGGGAGGAGTCAACGCCTTTACAAAGTCCCTGGCAAAAGAGCTGGCTCCCAGCGGGATATCTGTCAACGCAATAGCCTGCGGAGTAATAGACACCGAGATGAACAGGAGGGAGCTCACCAGCAGGGAGCTGTGGGAGCTTACTGATGAGATCCCCGCAGGAAGAATGGGAAGTCCCAGGGAAGTGGCGCAGCTGGTGGTGAGCCTGTGTGATGCCTCCAGTTATCTGACGGGGCAGGTCATTACCCTGGATGGAGGATGGATCTGACCTCTTTACAAAAGAAATAAATGTGGTATTATTAAATTGTACACAATCTAATAATGACATGTTCACATATACATCGAAAACAAGGAGGGAAACAATATGTACGATCTTATAATTATCGGTTCAGGTCCTGCAGGTCTTTCGGCTGCTGTATACGCCAGGAGGGCAGGGCTCAACATGCTTATAATAGAGAAGAATCCTGTCAGCGGAGGACAGATAATAGATACCTACGAGGTGGACAATTACCTGGGGATCCCCGGTGTAAACGGCTTCGACCTGGCAATGAAGTTCAGGGAGCACGCGGACAAGCTGGGGGCAGAGTTTGTGGATGCCACCGTGATGGGGATAGAGACCGTCCGCGCAGGTTCTGATACCGAGGCACCTGTTTACAGGGTTGTTACTGATGGGGATTCCTACGAGACCCATACCATAATACTGGCTACCGGAGCCCATCACTCCAAGCTGGGCGTGCCTGGAGAAGAGGAGTACACAGGAAAGGGCGTGTCCTACTGCGCAACCTGTGATGGCGCCTTTTACAAGGACAAGGTGACCGCAGTCAATGGCGGGGGAGATGTGGCTGTTGAGGATGCAATCTTCCTCTCAAGATTTTCCAGCAAGGTTTACCTGATCCACAGAAGGGATGAGCTGAGAGCTGCCAAGATACTTCAGGACGAGATGTTCGGCATTCCTAATATAGAGGTCATCTGGGACAGTGTGGTAAAAGAAATAAAGGGTGAGGGCAAGGTGACTTCCCTTCATATAGAAAATGTTAAGACAAAGGAAGAAAAAGATGTTGCGGTTGATGGTATATTTGTGGCCATAGGCATACACCCTTCGACAGATCTTTTTGCTGATGTTGTAAAATGTGACGAGCAGGGATATGTCATAGCAGGTGAGGACGGCGCAACATCCGCTCCGGGCATATTTGTTGCAGGGGACAGCCGCAAGAAGCGCCTCAGACAGATAGTTACGGCTGTTGCAGATGGTGCTAACGCTGTAACTTCGATCCAGGATTTTCTCGTTGGCAAGAAAAAATAATTTAAAAAGTATAAAAAAATTATAAAGATATGAATTGACAAAACCGTATATGTGGCGTAGTATCTTAAAAGATGTAACAAATCTGTAACAATTTCTACGGAGGTAAGATTTGAACAAGCCATATATGCGGTTTGCCGCTTTATCATTAGTATCGGTTTTGACATTTACGAGCTTTAGCTTTGATTCATATGCAGCATCTAATAAAGTAACAAGCGTACTGCCTCAGGCAGGTATCACCTTTGCTCTTGGCAGCAATCAGGTATCACTCTCCAACCTTCAGGAGACTGTAGAGTCTGAGAAGGCTGAGGAGGAGGCCTCATCCACAGCTGAGAAGACAAGCGCTCAGGAGGCCAACGAGTCAGAGGGTGCTGTAACAAATGTAACACCCCTTGCATCAACAGTAACCGACAGCATTCTCTCAGATATTCAGAATGCTACAGGCGCCATCATCAACAACGTTCATGAGGATGATGCCGAGGCTCGCAAGGAAGAGGAGATGTTCAAGACTCTTGTTATTGCCAAGGTTCACGACTATGTAAATGTACGTGATATCCCCAGCGAGGACGGAGAGATCCTTGGTAAGCTCTACGACAAGTCTGTTGGAACCTTTATCGAGGAGGACAACGGCTGGTACAAGATCAAGTCAGGTTCAGTAGAGGGCTATGTCAAGGCTGAGTATTGCGTGACAGGTGACGATGCAGTTGATCTTGCAAGAGAGGTCGGAACCAGGATCGCAACAGTTACAACAACAACACTTAAGGTTAGAGGCGGAGCAGGCCTGGATGAGGAAGTTCTTGGTCTGGTTCCCATAGAGGATCAGCTGGTAGTTGAGGAAGAGCTGGACGGATGGGTTAAGGTAAGCATCGAGGAAGGTGACGGATACGTATCACTTGACTATGTGACACTTTCCACAGAGTTCGTAAAGGCTGAGTCCAAGGCAGAGGAGGAAGCCCGTCTCGCCAAGGAGAAGGCTGAGAGAGAGGCCGCTGCCAAGGCTGCTTCCAAGGCAACCAAGTCAGGCTCCAAGAGCTCAGGTTCATCAAGCTACAACTCAGCTGGATCTTACACAACAGCTACAAGCTCAATCGGATCAGCTGTTGCCCAGTTCGCACTTCAGTTTGTGGGTAACCCCTATGTATACGGTGGAACATCACTTACAAACGGAGCTGACTGCTCAGGATTCGTAATGAGTGTTTACAACAACTTCGGCGTAAGCCTTCCTCACAGCTCCGGTGCTGACAGAAGCGTTGGATCAGCTGTTGACGGACTTTCAAACGCACAGCCCGGCGATATCGTATGCTACTCAGGCCACGTTGCCATCTACATCGGAAACGGCCAGATCGTACATGCATCCACAGCCAAGACAGGTATCAAGGTATCTGATGCGGGCTACCGTTCAGTACTCGCCGTTAGAAGGATCTTTTAAGAAAGTGAGGCCTCGCGCCTCACTTTTTTTAAATGTGCCTATAAAATAAAAAGTCAACCATAATCTTTATTTTTTCTTTATAATTTCTTAAAAAGTTATCCACAATCCACGATAACAAAAATGCGTTTTTACGACTTATACACGAAGTTATCCACTTTATCCACATGATTTATGTACAACAGGTGGATTTTGTGCAATAGAAACAATAGCTATTTATTGTGCAATTTACACAAAAGGATAATTGAATTGCGTTGTTGTATCTATCAATGTTATAATATTTGTAACTATCCAGGGGCATTGCATTTCCATGTGGCGGCTTTGGATAGTCATGAATACTTATATCGAAAGAGCCGAAAAGGCTTGGAAAAGGGGATGATTGCATGAAATTTACTATCGTTGGCAAGAACATTGATGTAACACCCGGACTTAAGGCTGCAGTTGAGGAGAAGATCGGCAAGCTGGAGAAATATTTCACTCCTGATACTAACGCCAATGTGACACTTAGTGTGGATAAGGAGAGACATAAGATTGAAGTGACGATACCTGTTAAGGGCAAGATCATCCGCGCTGAACAGGTCAGCAATGACATGTATGTATCCATCGACCTGGTAGAGGAGGTAATCGAGAGACAGCTCAAGAAGTACAAGAGCAAACTGGTGGACAAGCAGCAGGCAGAGGGCAGCAGTTTCAAGAAGGAGTACATCGAGACTGACTACATGGATGACGAGGACATCCGCATAGAGCGTATGAAGAAGTTTGATCCCAAGCCTATGTACGCCGAGGATGCCTGTGTACAGATGGAGCTTTTGGGCCACGGATTTTTCGTATTTGTTAATGCGGAGACAGATCAGGTAAACGTGGTATACAAGAGGAAAGGCAACACCTACGGCCTGATAGAACCCGAGATGTGACCTGCCATTTTGTTACAGAAAAATTCATATAATTTTAATAAAATAGCTCCCCTTGGGGAGCTGTTTTTATTTGCAATTGAGGGGGCTGTATGCTAAAATAAATCTGTTCTGACAAAAATTTATCAATCGATTTTTTCGATCAGAACAGAAGCGGTTTTTTCACAAGAAAATCAAATAAACGGAGGTAATACTTTATGGCAAAAAAGGTAGTTTTGGCAGGTGCCTGCAGAACAGCTATCGGTAAGATGGGTGGAGCACTCAGTAACACTCCTGCAGCAGAACTTGGTACAATCGTTATCAAGGAAGCACTTAACAGAGCAGGTGTTAAGCCTGAACAGGTTGATGAGGTTCTTATGGGATGCGTTATCCAGGCCGGTCTTGGACAGAACGTG
>JAEEGL013488865.1_pt1 | contig 38595 bp, 26 predicted proteins | sample 9134231 | NCBI WGS metagenome assembly JAEEGL01 (sample SAMN16246548, study PRJNA631951) | gut metagenome | biome: gut microbiome; feature: rumen; material: fiber-attached | host: Bos | place: Iran: Karaj | collected 2018-10 | reverse complement strand
TGTAGACTATGCTGTCGTGGTGGCACACGGCGCGGATATAGACCACATAGTCCGTGCAGGTGTCGATGTTCATTATCTGTCCCACCTGTATCGGGCAGTTGACGATTGTCCCCTCCTCCGGCGCCGTTCCCGATGGGCCGTAGCTTATCTGCCAGTACTGGTGGTCGCCGTGCGTGTCCCACAGCATTACCACCCTGTCGGCGTCGGCCTGGGCAATGCGGAAGTTCTCAACCTTGGGGCATACATACTGCGGTGGACCGTCATAAAAGGAGGAATCCACTTCAATAATCGGAAAATCAAGCATAAAATAGGGATATTGGAAATATTGCCATATAGTGTCAAAAAAATTAATAAAAAAAGGAATATCGTCTTGCTTTATTCGATACTGATGAAATGGTGTGGATTCGCAGGTGTCATTAGGCGGGCAATAGGAACCACCTTGAAGGTGTGACTTCCAATATCCAATTTCCCAGCTGGCAACGCCCCAATAATAATTAAGATCTTCGGTCAACTCTGGATCCAGCCAAAGATTTGTGTTTTGCGTGTGGCCCACATAAAACGAGTCATATACCGTAATTGGTTTGTAAAAGTAGAATTCTCTGATTGGGACTGTATAACTTGTGTTTGGTGCCAGACCACAGCAACCAATACCTCTGGGATAAATCGACCTCAAGTCTAAATTCATATACCTTGGCTGTTTGTTGTAATCAAAGGGGATGCATCCAACTTCATAGAATGGATTGCGTGAACTGTCGGCCTCGTACAGCAATAAATATTCTTGTTTTAAATGGGCTGTGTCGATAGGAGATTCCGAGTGGCCATAATGACTGTGGTATAGGTGTAGCGTGGTGGCAATGCCAACCACATTGAGAGGCTGCTCCGTATAGCAATATCTTACAATTCGTCCGTGTAAACCTGTACCACCGAACCCGCATAATTCTGATGTTACAATCAATTGATGCGAGGAGTCGCTTGCGAGCCATTGCTCACTCCACCACTGGTAGTGGTATGTAGTGTCGCGGCCATAGATGGTGTCGCCCTCGTTAAAATAATACTGGTGCTGACCGCGCCCGTTGTGCGGCACCGACAGAAAAACAATAGCAAAAACTATAAATATGGTCCTTTTCATAATTGGCTGGATTTTAGTAAGATGTTGTCAAAAAGCTTTGATTTATAATCTGGAAAGAATTGATTTTTTATAAATGATTGAGATATAGTATAGTGTATTAAATTTAACTGTCGTTTTCATAAGTGCAAATATACAAAAAAAAAATAAAAATGAAATTTTATTTGTTGTTTTTTTTTTAATCAAACATAAAATTCTGATATTCGACATTTTACAGATATTTATTTTTCAGAGTGTTTCGTGTATTTCTTCTAATAATAATAGTATTATTTTCGATATACTTTCCCTGCCATATGTACAGTATTTGTACAGTATATGTACAGTATATGTACGCTTCAGAAGCGTACATATACTGTACATATACTGTACAAATACTGTACATATGATGGGGAAAAACGGGGGGAGTATGCCGTTTTAACCGGGCTGCCACGCTCAATAATTCAACGCACAAATCTCCTCTACGCGGTCCACTGGACCTTGTAACTCGCACGCGCTCCACTGGAGATTGTGACAACTTTCTAAATATTATAAGTTGATAAATATTTCAAAAACTTGTTTTACAACAAAATGCCATATAAGACGGCTGCCCGATGATGATGTTTTAACGTTTTTTTTTAAGTGTATAAATTAAATTTTGTAAATTTGCATTTTGTATGAAGACAATTAAAACATTATAACGTTATGAAAAAAAGAATAATAAGATTTTTCGTCATTGCAGCTGTGTGCTCAACACTTTCGGCGTGCAGCATTCTCAGTTCGCTGGCCGACCAGGCCGCCGGCCTCGCCAATCTGGCTAATTGCGAGTATAACCTTAAGAATGTCAGCAATCTTACTATTGCTGGCGTGAATGTGAAAAACCTCACCAACGGCAACATTACCGCTACGGACGTGGTGAAACTGAGTTCGGCACTTCTCGGTAAGGCTGTCCCTATGGCAATGGATGTCAACATCGACGTGAAAAACCCCACCGACCGCAATGCGGCAATGACCGCAATGGACTGGATTTTGGACATCGACGGAAGCCAGTTTGCACAGGGCAACAGCACTAAGAACATTACAATCAGTAAGCTGGCGACAACAACTGTGCCACTGGGTGTGAACACGGATCTTTACAGTATGTTCAGCAAGGACGGTCTGAATTCGCTTAAGAATTTTGTCAGCAGTTTCAAGAAAGACGGTACTTCGTCGAAGGTTGGCCTGCGTATTAAACCTTTGCTTTCAGTAGGTAGCTATACTGTGCCGATGCCCAACTATATAAAGGTTGAAAAAAAGACAGGAGCTAATTCGTAATAAGACGAAAACGAAAACGAAAACCGGAACGAAAAACGGAGAACCTTTTGTGGCGACAATTGGTTCTCCGTTTTCCTTTTTCTGTTATAAGTTTTATCAAAATCCACTTCCGAACATCTGCCAGAAGCGGGCTTCGAGCTGCTTCCAGGCATAGGTGGTGTTGTCGTAGACGCGGTAGGTGTAGTCGTTGAGCAGGCTGGCGATTTGTGCTTTGGGGTCGAAATCTTCGCTTTCGCGAACCTTGAGGGCTTTAACACTGTTTTCCAACTCGGCAAGGCCCTTGATGGCTTTTTGCTCCTGTTCCAACACCTGCTTCATCATTTCGTCTTTTGTGCGCTGCCAGGCAACTGTAGCGAGTTTGTTGGCTTTGCGGTACTGCCACAGGACGGCGTTGTCGTCATATTTTTTGTGACCGCAGAGGCTGTAGGCCTGCGGCATACGGCTTGTGCCGCAGAAGACGGGCACACGGGGACTCTGGCCCGGATTGTCGACAGCCACCCAGCAGACACCGCCGACTTCGTCGGGCAACCAGTCGCGCAGCTGGGCCACAAAGGAATAGGAGCACCAGGCAACACTGACTGTGCGTTTGAAATCGACTGTTCCCGGACGCAGCATATTGAGTGTGTTCTGCATATTGCCACCCATCCAGGGGTTGGCAACAGGGCTAATGATGGTGTCCATCGTTATGCTGCCATCTTTCTGCCGACGTTTAGCCACCATCTTGATGTTGCGGCACATATCCATATCGGTGCCTTCGTAGGTGGAACGGAGCAACTGCATCACATCGGTGACGTCAACTTTCTGATCGGGTTTGACCGAGAAAGGCAGTTCGGCCATATCCATCGACAGCCCCAGCGAAGGTGCAAGTGCGTTGAGAATGAAGAATTCACGTTCGCGGAAGTTTTTACCGTTGGCGTAGGAGGCATTGAATGCTTTCCAGAAGACAAAGTCGTCCTTGCCGTCCCATAGGTTGAATTTGCGGGCCACCTGTTCGATGTTGTCGGAACACATAAAGTAGTCGGGGTTGTCACGCTGCAGGCGTCCTATGCGCGGTATGTTGGCGCTGACGCCTACGTGGTCGTCCGGGATGCGCTGTGCAGCCCACACGCCACCAATGCGGTCGGGACCTTCACCAAGTATCTCCATTTGCCACACTTCGTTGCGATCGGCAATGGTGATGCATTCGCCACCGTCGCCATAGCCGTACTCTTTGACAAGACGGCCTATGAGACGTATGGCGTCGCGGGCATTGTCGCAGCGCATAAGAGCCACACGCTCAAGTTCTTCGATAAGGAACATTCCGTTCTTGTTGACAAGCGTGTCGGGACCTCCGAAAGTTGTTTCGCCGATGGCAAGCTGTTTTTCGTTGAGACAGGGATAGGCGGTGTTGAGATAGGCATAGGTGTGCAGCGCCTGCGGAATGGTGCCGGCAATGCTTACGCCGGTGGTGTCATCGCGGTAGGCGGTGTGCATAGTGCCTTTGCGGACGGTGTGGAGCGCACCGACTTTATAGTCGGCGGCAGGCTCGACGGTCATCCAGGTGCGGTAGCGTCCGTCGCAGGTGTGCGAGGTGATGACGGAACCGTCGGTGGAGACTTTTTTGCCCACCATTATTGACGTGCAGGACTGACCGTCGACGATTTGTGAATTGTAATCCTGGCTGTAGGCAATGCCGACGGCAAGGAGGAAGGATAGTAAAAGAATGTTTTTTTTCATAAATCTATGTTGTTCATTATTAATTCGAAGCATTTTGCACCATCTTCTATTATCTCGTCCGGAAAATCGAAGTCGGGATGGTGCAGTTCGGGTTGGTTCTCACCACTGCCGAGTCCGAAGAAGGCTCCTGGAATGAGGGATAGATATTCGGCAAAATCCTCACTCCAACGGAACGGCCGGTTGGCTACGGTGACTTTACGACGGTGTGTGAAAATGTCGTTGAGCTTGTCGACAAGTTCGGGGGTGTTTTCCGTTGCACGAAAAGGCTCAACCAGGTCTTTTTCAAGCTGCAAATGCCAACGTAGTGATTCTTCAGTCGCAATGGTGTCGGCATCGCGCAGGAGGTCGGACATAGCGTCGTTGGTGTAGGCTCGGAGAGTGAACATAACTTTGCCGTGTCCAGCTGAAGTGCCGAAAGCCTCCTCTCCCACCCTGCAGCAGATGAGTGTGGACTGCCTGAACTGCTGCAAATCTGCGGTGTTGCAGTTCAAGGTGTCCATACGGTTGATGATGGCTGCCGCCGCACGACCCGGATTGAGCCCCTTCTCGGGCGTAGAAGCGTGTGTTTCACGCCCCGCAAGGCTGTAGATGACTCCTGTGGAGGCTGCCGCAAAAGTGCCCCGGTTGAGGACAACGGTACCCTTCGGATATCCCGGCAGATTGTGCAGTCCAAAGACGGCAGAGACATTGTATTTTGCCAGCAGCCCGCTGTCGACAATCTTTCTGGCGCCTTTGCCCGTCTCCTCTTCAGGCTGGAAGACAAGCACTATGTTATAGCGTAGTTTCGTTTCTGCCACTGTTTCGGCAAAGCGCAGCATTATTGATGTATGGCCGTCGTGTCCGCATCGGTGCCCGATGGGCAGCGCATCGGTGTCGGCACGGAAAGCGATGGTCTTCGCATTTTCAGTATCCGATTTCCAATAGGCCACAACGCCATAACCGCCGACGTTGCTGTTTAGCTCGGTGGGATGCAGTTTGGAGAGAAAGTCAATTATGGTGTCGTGTGCATATTTTTCATTGCCTGAAACGCCAGGGTTGTTGTGCAGACGGTGGCGAATATCGGTTATTTCATTTATCTCTTTCATCTTCTGTCTCACTTAAGTTTTGCGACTTCATCCTTGAAGTCCCTGCCACGATATTCGAAGTTTTTGTAACGGTCGTAGCTCGATGCCGCAGGCGACAGCAGGCAAATGCTTCCCTTTGCCGTATTGGCAGCGGCAAAAGCAACAGCTTCGGCCATTGAATAGTCGGCTCCGAAATGGCACATCATATTCCTGCCGCTTAATTCTTTTGCAATTGCCTCGCCTGCCGAACCGAAAAGGACAATGTTTTCCACCTTCCTGCCCAGCGGTTCATTCATAAGATAGTCGGTCAAAGGCTTGTAGTCTATACCTCTGTTGAAGCCTCCGAGGATGAGTGTGTCGACGTCCTTAAGCGCCTCGATGGCAGCTATCGTTGTCTGCGGGATGGTTGATATTGAGTCGTTGTAGTATGTGACTCCATCTTTTGTGGCGACTTTTTCCAGTCGGTGTTCCAGAGGACGGAATGATTCAAGCGCTTTGACAAACAGTTCTTTTTCACCGACAGAATAACAGTTGACTGCCAGCCAGGCGGCATAGATGTCAGACAGGTTGTGGTCGCCCTTCAGCTCGCATTTGGCATTGGCTATGAAAGAAGCTTTTTTAGCATCGACCAGACTATAGGCGATGATGTCGGATTTGATGCTGTCCTTATACTCAATAACTTTTGCCTGCAAATCGCTGTTGTCGGAGCAATATATAAAGCGGTCGCACATAGTCTGCTTGAGGGCAATCTGCATCTTGGCGTTTTGATAGTCGTCGTAGTCGTGGTAGTGGTCAAGGTGTTCCTGGAACAGATTGAGCAGCACTGCCGTTTGAGGGCCCTTGTGGATGTTTTCGAGCTGGTGGCAGGAAAATTCGGCGACAACGATTGTATGCGGGTTGAGCTGGTCGAGAATGTCGAAAAGCGGGATACCCATATTGCCTGCCATTACGGTGTCGAACCCCGAACTGTTGAGGACGTGGTAGATGAGATTTGCCGTGGTGCTTTTGCCCTTTGTCCCGGTAACACCTATCACGCTGACTCCGCAGAAGCGCAGGAAGATGTCAGTCTGTGACGTTATGGTGGCGAGGTCGCATTTACCTTCGAAAAAGAACGTTGGTATTCCAGGCGACTTGATGATTATGTCGTATCGCTTGTTTTTCAACGCAGTGTCTATCTCGTCATTGTTTGTTGCTATGTCGAATCGACGTGTAGGGAACAGACGCTGCAAGAAATTGTGTGTACTTTTGCCCTCACGGCCGTATCCGGCAATCAGCACTTCACGACCGACAAAGAAATTGAACAGTTCCCTATAGCACAGTAAACGCTCAATTTGTGCCGGTTTGCGCAGAACGCCAACAAGCTTTTGCCTGTCGTCGTCGGCAAGGTTATGTTCATCGATGATGCTGTACACATCGCTCGAAAGCGACATCGGCCTGTAACTCTGCAGCAAAGCAGGAAGTTGATTGGCAGAAGCATACCATTTGGCGATGGTCATCGACAAGGCATCGTTGACTTCGCTTACGGTGCCAACACATTCGAAAGGCTTGGTCTCGGCTTTGCCTATGAGTTGGTCGAACTCTTTCTGAAGGCTTGCATCGTCAAGCATATTTTTGCCGAAAACGGCATTTAGACGTTGTGGTTCCAAGAACGGCGAGAGAATGATGTAGGCAAATAGGCATTTGGCACAATGACCGCACCAGATATCCTCTTTGCTGCCCACGTTGCAACTCTTGAAAACATCGTGATAATGACCATACTGCGAGAAAAGCATTGCTATTTGCAGTTCGGTGAGAGGCCGCAAGAAACTATAATAGTTGAATTGTTTCGAGATATTATCTGCCACATAGGAACGGAAGTCCTGCTCGAATTCAAAACTCTTGGAATACTGATGGTTGACTTCGGTGCCGGAAACAGTGCTTTCGTTGGCGCTGCTTTCGTTGGACAGTGCAATGCGGGGCCTTTTACCTGTCAAAGCGGAGGCAAGCAAGGTGTAGAAAGCCAGCATCGCGCTAAAAGGGGTATGCCCATTCAGGGCACCCTGTTTGTTGAAATCAAGCAGCAGAGGGTCGATGGTACGTTTGATCACAATGACATCGTTGAGAGAATAGCCAGCTTTGGCGACACATTCAACTGTTGCGCCCCGGGGATTCATAATCAGCGGCAAAGGTCTGTCGACGGCATCCTTGCCGACTGTGTCGGCTCCGCCGCCAAGGATTTCAAGTGTCACAACGGAATCCTTGCCGCCACCGATGGGAACAATATGGTCGTCGCAAGTAGCATTGTCACAAAAGAGCCCGTCGCATTCGGCAAAACCTTTTGTTCCATCAGACATTTCAAACGTCATAAAATCATCTATACCGCTATGGATGCCGTTGGTATAGAAAAACTCGCCGAGGCCATTGTAATATATTTTCTTCCAAAAAGCAATCTGGCTGTCGGAAAGGCGGTAAGGCCGAATTTCGACAATGGGTGGGCAATAACATTTCCAATAACTGACAAGCTCGATCATTCCTATATTGAACACAAGTGTATCGAGTGCCGTTTTGCTTAACATTTCAGGATGAAGGAAAGAACGCGCGGGTATGAAAGCGGCTGGATGGAATGTAAGTTTGTCGCCACAGACTGTGGCTTCTTTCGCTATCAATCTGAAATAAAAAGAGATGTGCAGACCATCTGGCTGCACATCATAATTAAAACTCTCGTAGACAAACCTTGGGAATATCTGACGATATGTATTGTATGCTTTTTGTTTTGACATCTCAATCAAGTTTGAATGAGACTTTGCCAATTTCATATCCATTGGCATAAAGCTTCACCCAGTAAAGGCCTGGCGTTAATTCAACAGAATCGCCTTTCTTCCAAAGCATTGTCAGCGTACGGCCAGAACCAGTGAATTCTATATCCTGTTTGGCAGTATACTGCATTGTGGTGCCATTGAGGTCGAAGGAAAAATCCTCAGCAGAACCATTGAATATAGCACGGTCGGCAGCATTGGAAATACGGGCAAAAATAGTCATTGAACCGGGATCGATGACATTGTTGTCAAGGATGCGGCAATCCAGACGAATGTAATTAGTTTGCGAAGCTTTAGTAGTCGGCTTCACCACGTTACCAATCTTGACACTCTTGGCAGGTGTAGCCTTGAGATCACTGGTAACAAGTACCGATGCAAGTTTAACCTTTTGCTGGAGACGCTCATTCTCGGCAATAAGATCGGAACTGGAGGATACTTTCTCCTTGAGTTCGGCATTTTCATTTCTAAGCTGTTTGTTTTCGGCACGCAGACGCTCTATTTCCGCCACATATCCATCACAGAGTGACTGCAGCTCAATAAGTTTCTGGTTAACCGCACCCTTTGAAGGCGTTGCGCTGGCATTGTTTTTCTTGGCAGCATCCAATTCGTTCTGCAGACGTTCAATCTGTTGACGTTGGTTTTCGACTTGAGCTGTCAGTTCCGCAACAGTCTGTGCATCCGACTGGGTAGTTGTATTACTCTCCTGTTTGTTACCAATATAACTCTTCAATTCTGTGTTTTCACCATTCAATTGGTCTACACGCGACTGGAGCGCAAGAACTTGTTGCTGCAAGTCGCTGATGTTGGCCTTAAGGCTCTGCTTGGAGTTTTCGCACTCCTGAACCAAAGCCTGCTGCGATTTCGTAAGTTCCTCGTTTTGTGTACGGCATTGTGCTTCCTGCTGAGTCAAAGCAGCCAGTTCAGCACGTAGCAGTTGTTCGTTTTTGCCACTTTCTCCCTGTGTGTTCTGAAGCATTTTCAACTGTTCCTTGCTGGAAGTGAGTTCTGACTGGCATTTTGCAAGGTCGTCTTTTGCCTCTTTGACATCTTTCTGATATTGAGTGTTCATACGACGGCACTCATTAAGCTGTACAGTAGCATCGCGAAGTTCACCTTTCAGAGTTTTCAACTCTTCGGCATTGCTTTCATTGCCGGAAGCAGCAGACTGCATCTTCGAGACTTCGCTCTTTAGCGATTTTATTTGCTTGTGAAGATCAGCAATCTGGTTTTTGTAGGTCTTGATTTCGCCATTAAGTTCAGCAACCTGCGACTCATAGCTTTTCTTCACATTGTCGCAGTTCGCAGAACCAGTATTGTTGTTGTTCTGCTTTTTGCTGTCTTTTTTGAGTTCGTTAATCTGTTTCTCTTGCTGTGCGATTTGTTTTTGCAGTTGTGCTATCTGGTTTTTGTATTGGGCACTGTTGTCTTTCGACGCATTGTTGTTTGATGACGATTTGAGTGCATTCAGTTGTTTCGTTTGTTGATCCAACTGTTTCTGCAGCTGCTTGATAGTGTTTTCCTTTTCGCGAAGCTGTTTTTCAACCTGCGATTTGTTGGCGTTACTGACAGGCTTTTTGCCACCCATCTGATCTAAAAGGCTTTGTATTTCTTCAGCCTGTGCGTTGATAGCGCTGTCGCGCGAGGCCATCTGTTTGCTGAAATCGGCATTTTGTGATTTCACTTCTTCATAAAGCTGCATCGTCGAATCCAGCTGTCCCTGTAATTCTGCAATTTGTTCATTGGTCAGTGTGGTCACCTCACCACCACAGGATTGGAATATTGCAGCACTTAACATTGCACTGCAAGCAATGGCGATTGAACGTTTAAAAGTAAAGATTCTCATATAGTTAACTATTTTATTTTTCTATTCAAAAAACTATTTTTACTTTTGCAAAATAATTGCAAAAATACGACTTATTTTTATATTACAAATATGATTTTTTAACATTTATGCTTATATTGCCTAAAACAGACAGATTACCAAAATATTATATCGCTTTTCTGCTGTTGATAACATTTTTTTTAAGGAGTTTTCCTATATCAGCTCAACAAAGCGACACATCACAGTTGAAGACTGTGGCTGTCGAACATTCCAGTGGATATAAAATCACTTCACTTCGAATAGGTAATGCCATTGGATATGGCATATACCGTGATATGGGAACAGCTCCCATTCGTTTTAAAGGTGCTGTTATCCAACCTAATATCGGACTTGAATTCAGCGGTATGCGTAAATGGATCACCACTATTGACATTCTTACTTCGGCAGGCATTTTTGAGGACGCTGTTGATCCAAAACTCAACTTTGGTTCCTTCGATATAAGCAACACATTAAGATTTAAGATGAGTAAGTACCTGGCCAGTCTCTGGTCGCCTTTAAAAGAAAACTTTGAAGATGAAAGCATCGTTTATTTTGGAAATGAAGGCAAAAAAACAATGCTCGATAAAAAAAGATATGCATCATTTTATTGGGGTTTTGGCGCTGCCAACTTCCTCGATGTTACTGTCAACAGCGAGTATGAGAATGCCGCAACAGGAATTAGCGAGTTCATAGGTCCTGAAGTGTCGCTGCGAGCTGACTTCTATTTCGACAATATTTTCAACATCTTCTCATACGACAAGTTTGACAAGCAATTTCACACTGAAATCGGTGTTATGCCAGTTGCCGCCGTTTTCCGTCCTGGATATGCCTATATTGACAACTACACTGCCACCCAACCTGTGTTGTCTTCCCTGTTTGACGAATTTCAGTGGAATATCAAACCCTTTGCCGGTCTTTGGTCAAACATAGGCTTCGACTTACTAAACGGCTACAACCGTATTTCTTTTTCCTACCTTTGGACTTACCACTCTTCTGGCAACAGCGGCATCCACCGCTTTGACCACGCTATGCATTTATTCCTAATCGATTTCACCGTAACACTCAAACAAAAACGGACAGGATGGTCAAAATATATAGAACTCTGATATTATGTTTTCTTTCGCTGCCGTTAGTCTGCTGCGAAAAAATATTTATGCCCGACGACGCTGAATCCTCGCCTACGGCCACTTTTGACTACTTGTGGAGGCAGGTCGACGAACGATACTCTCTTTTTGATGTCAAAGATGTTGATTGGCAGGCTGTCTATGACAGTTTGCGCCCTCAGGTGTTCGACGATATGAGCAATGACAGCCTTTTCTCCGTTTTAGGCAAAATGCTTAACACCCTCAATGACGGTCACGTTGACCTCTGGGGTAACAACGACGTCTCAAGCAGTGAAGCAATTTTCCTGCAACGCTATGGAAAAGGAAACTTCGATGCCAACACAGTAGCCCTCACCTATTTGCGTGCCAACCACCACACCACAGGAGGCTTTGCATACAACAGCATTGCTGATGGCGAAGTACTCTACATCCGTTATAGTTCTTTCAGCAACAGTGCTTCGAGGCAAGCTTTTACGACTGCACTCGGACGATTCCCTAATGTTAAAGGTATTGTGTTCGACATTCGTCAGAACGGCGGTGGAGCAATACAGAACGAATGGAATATTATGCAGATGCTTCCTTCACACGGACAGCTACTATACTATACCCAAATAAAGAATGGCAAAGCACACAGTGCCTTTGGTGAACTCAATGCTGTTTTTGCCCCTGACAATGAAGACAACGAAACATTCGACAAGCCATTCATCCTCCTTACCGACCGAGGCTGCTACAGCGCGGCATCCAGTTTTGCACTGTGCCTCAAGCAGTACGACAATGTCATCGTTATGGGCGACACCACTGCCGGAGGACTGGCAATACCGGCGGGCGGAGCATTGCCAAACGGTTGGTACTATCGTTTTGGTGTTACACGCACCATTGCCACCGACGGTGTCAACTACGAAAACGGTGTTCCTCCCGACCATATCGTTCATCTTGACCCTGCTGCAACAGCCATTCATCACGACAATATCATAGACAGTGCTGCTAATCTTATCATTAAAATAAATCCATAATCTTTAAACTTCAACTATCAAGCCACTAATGATCAACGACTTTCTTATCCGTGCAAGCTATCCTAACTTTTTTATGGTGAAAAAATACGCCGACTATGGACGTGACATTTTCAACCGCAATATCGACGACAAGGATAACACCCTTAAAGGCAACAAGCCAGGAACAGTAATATACACCCTAAAGGGCGACAATGCCCGTCACGAATTTCCTCCACGATGGTACGATATGTACTACCTTATGCGACAACGTGGCGAAAAACAGAGACAGTTTCTCGAAATGCTCCTTCTCGAACATTTTGGGCCTGCTATGTGCGAAGAGCATAAAAGTCCAGACTATAAGGTGCAGAAAATTGAAGAGCTCGAACGTATCCGCGAAGATTTTAGACAGCAATGCATTGAATATGTGCAGCAAAACCCACTCTACAATTCCGATGAGCTTGTAACGACGCTTGTCGATGGTGATTTCTCTGACGAAGAAATCAGCTACAAAGGTCGTATGCTTCTTCAGTTGACGCGCGACTGCTATCCTGTGCCTGATTTCTGCATCATCACGGCTAAAGCGTTCCCTCAGGACGACAGGATCGAAGATCTTCTCGAAAAGGCCATTCACAACCTTGAAGTGATGACAAGTTATAAACTCGGCAGCGACCATAGTCCCCTTGTCTTTGCCATTCGTTGCGCTATGCCGCAATACATTCCCGGTCTGATGCCTACTCTGCTGAATGTCGGTGTTACTCGAGATGCTTACAAAGCATTGGGTAACCGTCGTGTTGGAACAGCAAACCGCGTCTATCTCAGCACTCTCCATTCACTGTGTGAAATGCTTTCCATAGAACGCAAATATGATCGCAATGACATTGAACTCTCGCCCGACGAACAATGCCAGCGTATAAACAATATGGAAAAAGCCATTGTCGCCGCTCGACACGACGGACAGCGACTGCTTAACGACTCCCACTACCAGGCTCTTTGTCTTGTCAACTACGTCCGCAGCTTTTACACTCTCAACCAAGATCTTATCCTCACCTTTATGCAAGGTAAGCAGGCCTACCCTTCTTTCATTTTGCAGCGTATGGTATGGACCATCGGCAACGAGGAGTCCTATCCCGGGGTGCTCTACAGTCACCACAGCCGTACTGGCAAGGGACGTCAGATAGAATGCTATCGCAACATCTTCGGCGAAGAGATAATGACTGGCGACGTCAATTCTGTCGACATTCAATATTCCGACCGAAAAGAAATAAAGGCCGAATACCCTGCCGTTTTCCATTTCGACCCATTGCTCGAATCGCTCGAACAACAGCACAAATCACCTGTCACCATCGAGTTCGCCGTCGAAACAAGACCTCGAAAAATCAGTCTTTTTGCCGTCCTGCAGCTCAACCTCTCTGAAATGACTGGACGAGCAGCACTCATATCCGCCATTGACCTTCTCGACCACGGTGCCATCAGCCAGCACGATGTTATGTCGCTCATTAAGCCCTATCATCTGCGCCAAATTGTAAGCAACTCTATCGACGACCGCTCCATCTCGCGCCTCGACTTCTTCGGCAAGGGACTCAGCGTCCTTCCCCGAACCGCTATAACAGCTACTCTTTGCTTTTCGGCTTCCAAAGCACAGGAACTCAAACGCAACGGCACTCCTGTTTGCCTTTGTCAGGAACGCTTCGTACCCGAAGACACTATAACGCTTGGTGAACTCGACGCCATTCTCAGTATGACTCCGGCGGCCATCCACGTCGTCACTGCCTGCCGGGGATATGGCATCCCTGCTCTGATGGACCTCCACAGTTACGGCATACAAAAAATCGGCGACAAACTTGTCAACGAGAACGGTATGGTCATCAACGAAATGGACAAAATAACAATCTCCAGCAGACAGCAGACCATTTTCAAGGGGGTTGCCGATTTCAAGCCTGCCCGCTTCACAAAGTTCCTTAATGGTGAGAACGTCAAACTCGACCCCCAGGAAGTGGAGTTCTTCAACGAGATGAAGTACGCATACCAGCGCTACCAGCTCATCGTCACCTCCGACAAAGCTGCCTTTATCACCGATGTCAACAAACTCGCCCGCCTCATACGCTGCGACCTCCAGGGCAAAACCCATATTGCTCGTGACATCGTAAACAATTGGTACTGCGACAATGCCGACCTGTATGTTCAGCAAGTGCTGCAAAGTAGAATGGGCGACCATCTCGACCAGTCGCGAGTGTTCAACCTACTGGACAGCAAACATAAAGTCGATTTCTTCCAAAAAGCCTCCGAACGATGCATCAGACTGAAACTCACTGGTCTCAAGGCTGGTTCTTTTATGCTCGGCCGCTTTGTGGCCAACCCACTGCCCACTTCCATATGGAACACTTTGAGCGACCGCATTGTTGCTTTCCTGCTCAACGAATATGTACTCTACGAGAAATATCTCCACGTCCTCGAGGAGGTTGGCGAAATAAAACTCGCTCGGGCTCATTCAAAGATTGAAACGGAAGGCATAGACAACACCTTCATCGACAACTTCGACCTCTACACCTTCGTGCCTCTCATTGATTCAACCCACGACTGGAACAACGTCGCCAACGAACTGGAAACCATCGAACATCAAGACAACACACACCTTCTCCTCGAAAAACTGAACCGGCCTATCAACCAAATCTTCGACCTCTCGAAACCGTGGATTGCCGCCGAAGTTGAGGAGAAGCGAAATGTTTCAATGGACTACCATTGATTGTAGTGTATCCTGTCCGCATCCCATTTGTCTTTGGGCTCTTCCTCACCAGCAGGATAGCCCACAGGCACTATGCTGTAAGGCACAATGTTGCCGGGTAGTTTTAGATATTCTGCCACAGGATCCATACGGTCGTGGAAGGGATAGCAGGCAGTCCACACAGCACCCAGTCCGCAAGCCTCTACAGCCAGGAGGAAATTTTCAGTGCAGGCGCCCATATCGTCACGCCATATCTGGTTTGGCTGCGTGACAGCAGGAGCGTTGGGATTCTCCCGTGGCGCACGAGTCACCGTGGTGTCGGCGCAGAAGATCACAACAGCGGCTGCCTGTTTGAACTTGTCCATATTGAAGTTGCCGGCAAAAATCTCATCGTATTTGCTCTTGTCGGTCATAACGACAATGTGCCACGGTCGGACATCCATACCAGATGGGGCAGCGACAGCGGAGCGCAGCAACTTCTCCATCACCTCGCTGGCAATGGTGTCGTTCGTGTAAGAGCGCACACTTTTGCGCTGCATTATAGTGTTGATTGCAGCCTCGCCGTTGTTTTCGGACGTAGTGGCGACCTCGTTTTTATTGCAGCAGGAAGCCGCCAGCAAGGCCATCCCCGCAAAAACAACTGACAGTTGGAAAAATCTTTTTGTCATCTTTTTATGATTTAAAGGGTTAACATCTCTTTTATTGCAGCTATACGTTCTCAGTTCTCTGTTTAAAGTTTAGCCGTCTTTTGATATATGTATTGCAGCAAAGCTTTGATCAAATACTCGTGGTCTTCGGGTGGATTGCCCTCCACAGCCGTTGCCGTGCGGTCCCCGCAGTTGAAACGTGTGGAGCCAGTGCTGTCGATATAGTTGCAGCCATTCTTGAAGCAATGCAGTGCAAAATATTGATTTCCTGCAAAATGCTGTGACAAAACATTGCGACTAAAAATAAAGTCGCCACGCTCACCGTTATCAGTTTTTCGTTCTCCGTTGTCTATTCCCAGCTGCGCCAGCAATGTGGCCGCAAGATCACTCTGCATCATCATCACGTCCACCTGGCCACACTTGCGGACAGCGCCGCCGGTCCATAACATAGGAATATGTGCCACCGCCGGATCGCTTGTCGACTGCGCCGACGACAGCGGCACACCGTGGTCGGGGACAACAATCACAAGCAGATTGTTCCATTGCGGCATCAGCTTCAAACTGTCGAGGAGCACCCCGAGGCAAGAGTCGGTATAGGCAAAGGCATTCTTTCTTTCGTCGTCAAAGCGCTGCATCGGCACAGTCCAGGGCTCGTGGCTGCTCAACGTCAGCACTGTGGAGAAAAACCTCCTGTCGTTGTCACTCATAACCACACTGGGCACCAGGAGATAGGCATCAGGAGCACCCCAGCTGCTTTTGCGTCGAGCTGCCGGGAAACTTTCGCTGCCGTCGACAGTGTTGTAGCCCGTTTCCAGCAGATAGCCTCGCATATTAGTAAAATCGATGTCGCCGCCATAGTGGAAATGAGTCGAATAGCCGTTTCTGGACAGCGTTTCTGCCAGTGATGGCAGCCTGCGGCACCTGGCGTTCATCTTCATCAGCGACACCGTCGGAAGCCCCATCCAGCCGCTCAAAAGTGACACAAGGCCGCGGTCCGTTCGGAAATTGTTGGCATAGCAGTTTGTGAACAGCACTCCCTCGCGACAATAGCGCATCAGGTTAGGGGCGACACTGTCGTTCATCACCATATCCCAGCCGCCGCCTTCCCACACTACAAGCAGTATATCAGGACGCTGCGTCAGCAGGAGCGTGTCGCCGACAGTGGGATCCGACGCAAAGAACGGCGACGCGACAGCGGCAGCCTCGTCGGATGGAAGCGCAGCAAACTCGTTGTACAGATCCTCCGACTTCGACATCGAATGCATCAAGTTGAACAGCGGATTCAGTGCTGCATCGTTACAGAAATGATAATCAGAAAAGTAGGCATACGACGGATTGGCAGTCGACTCGCTGGTGCCGCCACGCATCGCGAGGAACACCAACGCTGCCACAGGTATCATCAGCAGGGTATGCCAGCGGTTTTTGAGCTCATTCACATACACTGGAGTGATGCGAATCATTATCCATCCGAATACAAAAGCCGTTGCAGCAAGCACCACCAGAACGGCAATAATCGTGAGAAGTTTCAGGCTTGCAAGCATATCCTTGGGGTTGCGGGCATACATCAAATCCGCAGCGTCCATCTTGGCACCCCAGAAATGGTAGAGGACAACATCGGCAATAAAAACAGTAGCCATCAGAATAGCCACAACGACGAAATAAGCCTTGAGGGTCCTACGCAGAGGATAATGACAGAAAAAGGAACTGACCACAACTGACAGAGTGGGAACAATCAGAATGTAAGCCGCGGTCACCGAGTCCAGACGCAAACCGTGCCATATCACCGCTCCCAAAGTCCAAAACGGCACACAATGTGCATAGCCTGCATTCACCATCATAAAAACAACCTTCTGCAGGGCAAATAATGCCAGAAGAGCGGCGAAGAGTTTAAGCAAATAAAACAGTCGTTGTTTCATCCTCAGCGATTTATGCGGTCAAGTATTGATAGTTTTTAGAGTACAAAGATACAAAAAAATGAAAACAAAATCCGACAACAGACAGGAATGACACTGAATGATTCCCAAAAACTATGGTCATTTACCGACAAATTCTGCAGTGGATCACTCCCCAAAAAACAATGTCGCACGAAATTTCCATAATGTTACATTGTGTTAAAAAATAATTCTTTCGATATACATTCCCTGTCATATGTACAGTATTTGTACAGTATATGTACAGTATATGCACAGTATATGTACGCTTTAGAAGCGTACAAATACTGTGCATATACTGTACAAATACTGTACATATGACAGGGGAAATGCAGTCTGGAAGTATAAAAAAAACATCATTTTTTGTTACGGAGTTTTATGCCGTAGTGCCATTCAATGAAGTCGATGTGGGCCATATGCGACTTGAGGGCCACGCCAACAAAATGGCGGAGGCGTCGGTGCTCGTTGCCGAAGTTGTAGAAGAGGCCGACGCGCTCGTAGAGCGGTGTTGTGCCGTGCTCGCTGCGGGCAAGGTAGGCAGCCAGCGCGGTGTGCAGCGTAAGACGATGATAGGTGGCCTCATACACTCCCGCAATGCCTATATAGAACGGCAGGCTGTAGTCCTCGTGCCAATGGCGTATGACGGCGGTGTGGCTGTAGTTGTAGGTGAGGTCGAGCGTGGCACCTACGGCACGTGCGGGGTTGAATCGGTAGAGCCAACCAGCTTGGGCGGTGTGGGCATAGAAGTATTTTTGAGATGCTTCGTAACGGGGCATCACTATGCCTGGTGCGTAAGATATGATAAGGTCTGCACCCCTGAATGCCGGATTGTCAAGCGGCCACATTTCGCGTGAGTTGTAAAGTGGCCATATCTCTCGTGCGCCTCTTTCGACGGTGTCGAAAAAAGATATGCGGCAGGAACCGTTGAGGTATTGTGCAGGCAGTGTGTAACCAAGCGAGATCTGCAGGTAGTTGAGTCCTTTGTTGGGCTTTTTGAGGTAGCCGTTGGAGGAGTGGGCGAACTTGGCGGCAAAGACTATCTGGGAGTAGTCACGCAGACAATGGCTGTAAGACAGGCCTATCTGGACAAGGCAGTTGAGGTATGAACCTATAAAAACGTTGTCGGGGTTGGGTGTGCGACTATAGGGGTTGGTATAAAAAGCCAGACCGCAGTCCATTTCAAGATTGAGGTAGTTTTGCACTCTTGATGGAACGCTGTCGCCGTCAAAGGTTATCCAGCGTTTGAAGAGAATAATGGGTTCCTGAATGAAGCCGCTAACGCCAATGCGCTGTCCGGCGATGGCGTTTGGGAAAAAGGTGAAGTTGCCCCTGAGACCGTGATTGTAACTTCTGATGATGGGGAAATAGCCGCTGGTGTCATCGTAGCCCCAAAAAATGAACTTGGAGACGGCTGCGTCGATGCCGATAGGGATGTCGGCTATGTAGCTCCATTCGGACGAGTTGGGGACAGTGTAACCCGACAGCAGCGAAAACGTCCTTGCCGGCTGCGCCGCAAGTTGTAGCGAGAAAAAAGACAACAGCACTACTATGGGCAAAAAACGTTTCATTGAACCATACTTAAATACTCATCCTCGCTGATGATTGCGACACCCAGTTTCTCTGCCTTCTTGCGTTTCTCGGGACCCATCTTGTCGCCTGCCAGCAAGTAGTCGGTCTTGCCGCTGATGGAGCCACTGACTTTGCCCCCGTGCTGCTCTATATTGGCTTTGATTTCCTCACGACTGAAGTTTGCGAATACTCCGCTGACAACGAATGTTTTGCCTGCAAGGGTGCTGGATAGCTGCGATTCAACGACACTCATCTTCAAGCCCGCTTCTTTCAGACGTTGAATGAGCTGAAGGTGCTTCTCGTCGTGAAAATAGTCGTATATGAACTGTGCCGTTTTTTCGCCAATATCCTCTACGGCGGCCAGTTCCTCAACGTCGGCGGCCATCAGGGCGTCGATGTTTTTGAAATATCGTGCAAGCTTCTTTGCTCCAACCTCGCCGACATAGCGTATGCCAAGTGCGAAGAGGACACGCTCAAACGGAACATCTTTGGACTTTTCTATGGCGGCGATGATGTTGTCGGCACCTTTGTCCTGAATCGCCGCACGTCGCTGGCCCACTTCGTCATAAGATTCGAGTCCTACAAGCTGTTCACGCTTAAGACTATACAAATCAGCAACATTGACAACCAGTCCTTTCTGATATAGCATCTCGAGTCGCTCGGAACCGAGACTGTCGATGTTCATTGCCTTACGGGATACAAAGTGTTCCAGTCGGCCTACAATCTGCGGCGGGCAGCCGTCTGAATTGGGACAGTAGTGGCCAGCCTCACCGTCAGCACGAATCAAGCGCGCCCCGCATTCCGGACAGTTGGTGATATATTGCACCGGTCGAGCGCCTGCAGCACGTTTGTCGGTGTCGATGCCGACAATCTTGGGGATAATCTCACCTCCCTTTTCAACAAGCAGCCAGTCGCCCTCACGGATGTCCATCTTCTCGATAAAGTCGGCATTGACAAGGGTGGCGCGCTTAACAGTTGTACCTCCCAGCCAGACTGGTTTCAAATTCGCTACAGGTGTAATTATTCCTGTACGGCCAACTTGGAACGAGATGCTTTCAAGCGGAGTCGACACCTGCTGGGCCTTGAATTTGTAGGCAATGGCCCAGCGCGGCGATTTGGCGGTCAGTCCCAGACGATCCCAAAGTGCAACCTGGTTGACCTTTATCACAATGCCGTCGATAGCGAAAGGCAGGTTCCACCTCTCGTTGTCCCAATAGTCTATAAACTGGCGAATCTCGCTGATATCGCAACATTCCTTGATATATGGCTGCACTTTGAATCCCATAGTCCGTGCCGCTTCAAGCCTACCGCTGTGGGTCGCAAGCCGAGGATCGTCGGCAGCATTGGGCGGCAGCATCATAAAATACATACAGAACTGCAGCTTGCGTTTGGCGCATTCCGATGAATCCTGCAGTTTGAGGCTCCCGCTGGCGGCGTTGCGGGGATTGGCGAAAGGCTCGTCGCCGTCGGCTTCGCGCTGGCGATTAAAAGCCTCGAAATCGTTGAAAGGAAACACTACCTCGCCACGTGCTTCAAAGTCGTCGGGATAGTTGCCTGTAAGCCGTAGAGGTATAGTCTTGATTGTGCGCGCATTGGATGTTATGTCGTCGCCTACGGCACCGTTGCCGCGTGTTACAGCCTGCACCAGCTCTCCGTGTCGATATGTAAGTCCAATCGCAACACCGTCGTATTTAAGCTCGCACGTATAGCTGAAAAGCGTGTCGCCCAGCAGCTTGCGTGTCCTCGACTCGAACTCTTCTATCTCCTCAATGGAATAGGTGTTGCCCAGCGAGAGCATCGGGAAGCGGTGCGTCACCTGACGGAAAGTCTTGTTGACCTCCCCTCCCACCCTCTTAGTGGGCGAGTTGGGCGATGCCAGCTCGGGGTATTGTCTTTCAAGGTCGGTGAGCTCGCGCAGCAACTTGTCAAACTCATAGTCGCTCACTAACGAGCGGTCGTTCATATAATACTCGTAGTTGTATTTGTCAATCAGACGCGTCAGTTCTTCAATACGTTCACTGACGCCATCGCTCGGAATGTTGCTGAAGAGATCCATAGCATTAAATATCAATAGTACCCCTGAAATTAAACGACACCGGTCCGGTAAGAGTCACATTGTCGTATGCGGTGCCTGTTGGTTCGAAATCGACCTTGAAATCACCACCACGTGTCAACAGATTCTTATTGCCACTTACAATGGCACAAGCTGTTACGCCTGTTCCACAAGCCCAGGTTTCGTCTTCCACTCCACGTTCGTAGGTGCGTACAAACAAGCGTCCGTCAGGCAAATCTTCGATGAAATCCACATTGGTGCCTTGCGGAAAGAGATCGCTACGGTTACGCAAACAGCGTCCGACGCCAACAACGTCAAAATGCTCCAAATCGTCGACTCGTTGTACATAATGCGGCGAACCTGTATCGAGAAACCATCCGTCGAGACACCTACTGACCGAGTTGACCGGAACAGAGCGCATTCCAAGTCGTACTATGCCGAAGTTAGCGCTTTCGTTCCATAGAATCATTTCGGCACTGTGTGGTCCATCAAAGCCGATGAAATTCAGGACTCTCCTACCCGACTGACTATCAATGCTGCCCAGTCCCAGGTTGGCTGCAAAGGCGGCAATGCATCGTCCACCATTGCCACACATAGAACCAAGTCGGCCATCGCTATTGTAGTATTTCATTACAAAATCAGCACCATCGGCGTTGCCCAATGTCATAAGACCGTCGGCACCGACACCAAAACGACGGTGGCAGATACGTGCAATCTGATCCTGCGAAAGCTGTGGGTCGTTTTCTCTGATATCGACGAGAACGAAATCATTTCCAGCACCGTCATATTTGCAGAAGTCAATTATCATAAAAAGCTTTTTTAAACGTGTTCATTCTCCCTTTGGCATCATATACTCTTCGTTGTCGGACGGTTCCTCTTCTATGCGTTCAATCTTGTAATCAGTATCGATGATTTTTTTGCGCGAAAACAAGACCAGCAGCGAGCAGATGACAATGGAGAAAAATATGATGGCATAAACCATACATTCAATACGTTCGGCATAAGGTATAATTTCCTTTCCCGCAGCGAGGTTGAGCTGACGCGGTATGGATGCCAGCACTGCCGATGCAAGCCCTTTCGGTATCATCATCGACACAATCTGACGGTCTATACGGGTATTCTCGCGACCCACAATGGCAATCAGCACAAAGCGCACCACAAACAACACCAACGCAACAATGAAGCCATAGAGCAACGAGACAGGGTCGGTGAAAGGTATGCTGATGCCGATATAGACAAAGAAGAATGTTTTGAGGATAAACACTATCTCCTTGAAAAACGCCTTTTCATTCATCTCGAGCGATTGCATCTTCCCACGACTCATTTTTCTGAAACGCCGCAAAAGCGAAAACTCGAAATAAGATGCGTTGCCTAGCACAATGCCAAAAGCAAGTGCCGCGATAGAACCGCTGTAGCCCAAAGCTTCCGTCAATCCATACAGTACAAAGACGAATGCAGGCGTGAGAAACATCGAATTCTGGTTGCGGCGGACACGCTGCAACAATCCCGACCACACCATACCGCCGACAATGCCAAGTAGCAAAGCCATAAAAAAAGACGCAAAAAGGTTGCCCATAATGCGTTCCACACGTATCTGCCCCATTTTGAAGCCTTCCATAATGGCCAAAGCTACAACGATACATAGCACTGCGGAGAGTGCCGATTCGAGGGTCAGCACCGTGCGAGTCTTGTCGCTTACTTTCATTTGTCGCACCATAGGTATTACTATAGATGCCCCTGTGCCGGCAACCATACTGCCCAGCAGGAGCGACGACATCCAATCTATACCCGCCAGAAAATGCGACACTACGGCGGCAGCAATCATCGAAAGGATAAACGAGTAGAACATAACCTGCACAACGCCAACCCAATAGCGTCGAAGGTCGTCGATGTGCATATCAATTCCGCTGTCGACAAGTATAAACACCAGTGTCACAGATGCAAACAGTGCACCGAAACCGCCAAGCACATCGGGTGTAAGCCAGTGAAGCACAGGACCAAGCACAATACCAATAGCAACAAGGAAAAGGACATCAGGTACCCTTCGCCGGCTGAAGATGGCCGAGAAAAGGTGAGCGCAGAATATCAGCACTCCAAGAAATATGAAATATATCCAAATACCTTTTTGCATCGATAGGGTTACAGGGTTTAAATGTTTTCAGAGTACGAAAGAAGCTTTTTTAGAAGTCTATATCAGGAAACAGTTTTCTCAACGAGAGCATTGCAGGATTGACTTTCACCATCTCGGCAAACTTTTCATTTGGCAGATAAGCCTTGCGTTCCACGTGCTCCACCATCACAACGACCTTATAGTTCAACGATTCATTGGCTGTCTTATCTCGCAAAAAACCCAGAATGCGGCCTTGATAGTTTCGCAACACAGACTCAAAATAGAGATTTGAAACCTGAATCGTAAAAAGATTGTTGTTTTTCAGCTCCACCTTCTTGTCGGCTATAAGCTCGTGCAATTTTTCGTCGTCCGAACAACTGTTGACCAGTTCTTTCCACAACTCTTCAAGCCTTTCCTGCGTCAGTTGTTCCACTGTGCGTTGTTCCAACGCAGTCACAGGGGCAATCGTTCCGGTCGTATTGATCGAAATCGACGTCAAGCGACGGTGCGGAATGCCAACCGAAGCAACAGCACTTTCAACCTTCGCCCCCTCCTCTTTCTGAACAACTGTCTCTGGCTTCTGTTCTCCGTTCTCCGTTCTCTGCTCTTCGTTCTCCGTTTTTTTATTTGTTATATGTTCCGCCTCAGGCGATCTTGCTATCTATCCAGCAGCCTGTTGCAGGTTTTTGACAACGGCAGCAAGTTTCATCAACGCCACCTCAACAAACAAGCGCTTGTTCGAAGCTTCGCGGAAACGGTATTCATAGTCCGATGCAATCTCCAAGTATTTCATCAGCAGCCCAAGTCCACAGCCTGCTGACTGTTCAGCATAGCGTTTGCGGTTCGCCTCGCTTGCTTCAAGCAGTTTGTGCGTTGCTGGATCAATGGCAACCACAAGGTTGCGCAAATGTTCCGTCAAGCCTGTGATGAAATGCTGACCGTCAAAACCCTTATCTATGATCTCCTGATAAAGGTTCAGGACAGCCGCAACATTTCCATTGCGGAAATTGTCGACAAAACGGAAATAATAGTCGCTGTCGAGCATATTCAAGTTCTCCAGACAAAGCTGCTTTGTCAGGTTGGAACCAGTGAAACTAACTAGTTGGTCAAAGGTCGACAGCGCGTCGCGCAGACCTCCTTCAGCCTTACGGGCAATAACCTGCAAAGCCTCAGGCTCAAACGTAACACCCTCACTATTGGCAACATATTCAAGATGTTTGACAATATCCTCCGTTTCAATACGCTTGAAGTCAAACACCTGACAGCGCGAAAGAATGGTAGGAATAATCTTGTGTTTCTCTGTTGTGGCCAGTATGAATTTGGCGTATGCCGGCGGTTCCTCAAGAGTTTTCAGGAATGCGTTGAAAGCAGCTTGCGACAGCATATGCACCTCATCAATGATATACACCTTGTATTGACCCGTCTGCGGTGGAATACGCACTTGTTCAACCAGTGTACGGATATCGTCCACCGAATTGTTCGAGGCTGCGTCAAGCTCGAAAATGTTCATCGACTGGCCGTTGTCGAACGAACGGCACGACTCGCATTCACCGCAAGCCTCCGTGGCAGATGTCAAATTTGTGCAGTTTATCGTTTTGGCCAAAATACGCGCACAGGTCGTCTTACCGACGCCTCGCGGACCACAGAAGAGGAAAGCCTGCGCAAGCTGTCCGCTACGAATGGCATTCTTCAGCGTTGTAGTGATATGCGACTGGCCCACGACGCTGTCGAACGTCGCAGGACGGTATTTACGTGCTGATACTATGAAGTTTTGCATAATCAGTCGTTATATATTTTAGACTGCAAAAATACTAAAAAAAACTGAATCTCCGACTAAAAAACCTCAATTGAAAAACAATCATTTCGTAACCAACTGAAACACAATATCCACAAACACCCTCTCCAGTATATATACAGTATATTTAGCTTTGTGAATTATTAAGAATAGTCAGGTTTTTAAAACACATAATATGATGATTTATAATATTATGATTATATAAAAAAAGGCGCCGAAAGGGGCGCCTTTTACTTTTTTTTTGTTGATTTTGTTACCAGAGTTGGGCACGTTTTTCGGGAGCGAGCCACATTTTGTTACCTTCTTTCACATCCCAGGCATCGTGGAATTCGCCGATGTGAGGAAGGGTGACGTTGACGCGGTTGCAAGCCAGCGAGTGGACATCCATCTGGGTGAGCTGTAGAATGCCTTCAGGACGGATGTTGGAAGCCCACACTGCTGCGTAAGCAAGGAAGAAGCGCTGCTGCGGAGTGAAGCCGTCCATCTTCTCTTTGTTGATCTGGCCCTTTGCCATTGCGTTCATCATAGCGAGGTGGCTGACGTGCAGACCGCCGTTGTCGGCAATGTTCTCACCAAGGGTGAGGGCACCGTTGGCATAGGTTTCAGGATCGTCGAGAACCTTGACAGCGTTGAAGGCATCAATGAGAACCTGCTTGTTGTTGTCAAAATTCTTGGAGTCTTCTTCGGTCCACCAGTCGTTGAGGTTGCCGTCTTTGTCGTAGTTGCGGCCCTGGTCGTCGAAGCCGTGTGTAAGTTCGTGACCGATAACAACACCGATAGCGCCATAGTTGGCGGCATCGTCAGCATCGAACTGGAAGAAAGGAGGCTGGAGAATGGCTGCCGGGAAGCAGATTTCATTGGTTGTCGGGTTGTAGTAGGCGTTGACAGTCTGCGGAGTCATACCCCACTCGTCGCGGTCGACGGGCTTGTTGATCTTGCTAAGCATATAATCCATATCGAACTCGTTGCTGCGGACAATGTTAGCGTAGTAGCTGTCGTCCTTGATTTCGAGGCCGCTGTAGTCGCGCCATTTGTTGGGATAGCCGATCTTGACGTAGATGGTGCTGAGTTTGGCGTGGGCGTTGGCCTTGGTCTGGTCGGTCATCCAAGTAGCCATATCAATGCGCTGTCCAAGGGCCTCGATGAGGTTGTTGACAAGGGTTTCCATACGCTGTTTTGCCTCTGCGGGGAAGTATTTCTCAACATAGAGTTTGCCAAGAGCTTCGCCCATAGCACCGTCAACGACATCGGTGACACGTTTCCAGCGGGGACGGTTGACTTCCTTGCCGCTCATCTGCTTGCCGTAGAAGTCGAACTTGGCGCTGACAAAGTCGTCGCTGAGGTAAGAAGCGGCGGCATTGATTTCGTGCCAAGCGAAATAAGCCTTGATAGTGTTGATATCGGCATCAGCCAAAGCTTTGTTGACCTCGGTGAAGCACTTGGGGGTAGCGATGTTGAAGGTTTTCATACCGTCGAGGATGTTCATCGAGGTGAAATAGCCCTTCCAGTCGATGTTGGGAGTAAATTTCGAAGCCTCTTCGATAGTGTAGCGGTTGAAGGTTGCGAATGGGTCGCGGCATTCAAGCTGTGTCAGGTGCGACTTTGCAAGACGGGTTTCAAAGTCCATAACCATCTTGGCGAGCTTGTCGGCCTTGACTCCGCTCATCTGGTCATAGCCAGACATAGCAAAGAGTTTGGTCATCAAGTCAACATAGCCTACACGGAGCTTGGCGTTGTTGCCCTCGTCGAGGAGGTAGTAGTCGCGATCGCCAAGGCCCAGACCAGTCTGGTAAGCCCAAGCGATGCACTGTTTGGCGTCGTCCTTGTCGGCTTCACCGAAGACAGCGAAGAAGACGTGGTTGCCGCGATGGTGCATTTTGAGGATTTCGTTCCAGATGTCCTCACGGGTTTTAAGTGCATTGATTTCTTCCAGATAGGGCTTGAGGGGCTCGCATCCCTGCTCTTGCAGACGGACACTGTCCATACCGATGTTGTAGAGCGTGGCGATCTTGTCGGCAATCGAACCAGCCTCGTTTTTGTTGGCGGAGACAGAGTCGATGATACCCTTCAGCTGCTTCTGGTTCTCCTCTGCGAGGAAATCGAACGAGCCGTAGCGCGAGTGCTCTGCATCGAGCGGGTGGTTTTTCATCCAGCCGCCGCAGGCGTACTGGTAGAAGTCGTCGAGAGGCGACACTGTTGTGTCGAGGTTGTCGAGGTTGATGCCCGAGGTGAGTTCGGTCTTTTTGTGACAACCCGTAGCGATTAATGCCATAGTTGCAATGGTTAAAATTGTTTTTTTCATTATATTGTTTTGTTTAAAAGTTTATAGCTTATTTATTGGGTATCAATATGTTTTATCCTACTTTCCACGTCCTTGCAAAATGATAAGCACCGTGTATAGCAGTATTTTGACATCAGTAGCCAACGACATATTTTCAAGGTAGAGGAGGTCGTATCGAAGACGCTCAATCATTTCATCCACATTCTCAGCATAGCCGTATTTCACTTGTCCCCAAGACGTTATTCCAGGCTTGACTTTCTGCAGAAGGAGGTATTCCGGGGCACGTTTCACAATCTGGTCAATAAAATACTGTCGTTCGGGACGCGGTCCCACAAGCGACATAGTGCCTTTGAGAACATTGTAGAACTGCGGTATCTCGTCGAGTCTGAATTTGCGCATAATACGTCCGAAGGGTGTGATACGCGGATCATCGTCGCTGGAAAGAGCTGGACCGGACAATTCCGCATCGACATACATAGAACGAAATTTATGCATTTTGAATGGTTTTCCGCGATGGCCGATGCGTTCCTGGGCATAAAAGACGGGACCCGGCGAGGTTACTTTCACAATGATTGCAGTGATAATAAAGACCGGCGAAAGCAGTGTCAGTGCAAGGATGGATAGCACGATGTCGGCAATGCGTTTGACGGAATACTGCCATTCTTCCATAGGACGCGGATTGATGGTGATTAACGGCGAATGGAATATGGAGTTGATTTTCACCGAGCCATATACGATATCGCGCAGATCGGGAGTAATCTTAATAATGACGTCGTCGCGACGGTCGAGCATCGGGATAAGGCTGTTGATCTGACCATCATTGCAGTCGTCGACGGCAAAAATAACCTCTTCAATATGACACTTTTCGATAAGGGAATCGATATCGCCGGCAGTGCCGAGTTCGGGCATCAGTTTTGCAAGCCTTTCGTCGTTGTCGCCCGAGGTATGGATAAAGCCGACAAAACGGTTGCCGGAATGGACAGCCTGATTTTCAAGATCAACATAGGTTTGATAGGCTTTGGAACCGTTGCCTACAAGAAGCGTTGGAAAACCGATGCGACGTGTGTGGACAAGACGGGCAGTTCGCGTGGTGATAAGCAGCCGGCCGATGTATGTGGTTCCAAAATGGAGCAGAAACAGCATCAGAAAGCTGACATAGTAGTAACGATAGGAAACAATATTGTCGTCGAGCAACAGGGCAAAGAAAATGACAATGACACCTATAACCGAAGCCCAGAAGGTCATCTGCAGTTCCTTTAGGCGGGCTTTGCGATAGACATTCTTATAAGTGCCCTGTATCGCATAGAGACAACACCAGGCTATCGGCAGCAGAGCAATGCCCCACCAGAAGTTGGAGTCCTGAAAAACGTGACTCACATCGTCAAAACGGTCGTGATCGATAGAATGCTTGCGAAAAAAGAAAAACACTGCCCAAGCAAGCATTGCTGCGAATGCATCCCAAATCAGGTATTTTATTTTCTGTAGTTTAGAGTTCAAAACCAGCAGGTTGTTGAGGTTACATTACAATGAGTTTGATATTGTCGATAAAGAGGTTTCCTGCACCTCCTTCTTCGTTGAGGATGGTGAAGTGCGGTCTGATGTCGGGATAGTGATTGAAATGTTGCGACCAAGTGCTGCCCAAATTGATGTAGATTTTTTGCCAACCTTTCTCCGGCTTACCGTAAATGGTCATATGTGGTTTGAGGTTTATTGGTCCGTCCTGGTAGCTTGGATTGCACAGCTCTACACTTAAGTCTACATCACTCCAGTAGTCCATTTCGAGATAAAGTATCGCCAGAGGGTCACTGATATTGTACGTGGTGTCGGTGGCAAAAGAGATCGAGGTGCTGCCTGCAGGGACACGCACTACACCGCATCCGTAGTCGCCATACGTGGGTCGCACAGTGTCAAGACTGTAGCAGCGACTCACTGTCGAATCGAGCGTGATGTCGCCTGGTCCGGGCTCAAACATTTCCTTCCAAAGAACTTTCATCAACGACTTGGATACATATTTTGTTTGCAACGTACCAAGGTCAATAACTGAATCAGCGTTGAAAATCACGCTGTCGATATTTATGGATTGATAAAATGGATATGTGATGCGTTTACCGGCAATGCCGTCCTGTTTCACCACTGGAAGTATGTGTATATAGTCCACCAAACCTTGTTTCAAAACAGGGATTTTGCAAGGAAGCTGGAATGTGCCCAGGTTTGTCTCCGCAGTGTCACCACGTTTCCAAACTATCACATTGACAGCGTCGATGTTGCTCGAAAAGAAACCTTTTTCCTGACTCCAGGAGTCAGATGGATTGTCGACCACATTGATAGCGTCAATCTTGATGTATGCCGGAACAATCGTGTCGCCTTCATAGCGGTCGCAGGCTGCTGCAAAAATTGCCGCAACGACCGAGGCAAATATGATTAGTTTGCTATATTTCATTGTCTGTTTTTTTAATATTATTGGATAACGAGACAGTTTTGTTTTTATTGTGCCTTTTGCCGAATGTTTTCTGCGCCACCGTCAGGCCGACAAGCACAATGCACATTCCCACCACCTTAAGAAGGCTGAGCCTCTCCTGCCCTATTGCAAGAGCCAACAGCAGCGAAAAGACCGGAATGACGTTGTTGTATACCGAAGCCTCAGTGGCGCCAAGACGTTTCATTCCATAGTTGTAGAACATATAAGCCACCGTCGAGCAGAAAATGCCAAGAAATGCCAGCAGCAACCACATCTTAGCAGAAAAAGAAAGCATCGGTACACGGTGGCCATCAACAACAAGCATCAACGGCAGAAAATAAAAAAGACCAATAAGGTTTTGATAACTTGTGATAGTGAACGGATGGTAGTGGTCGAGTATTTTGACAAGCAGAAGCGTGTAAAAAACAGCAATAATAACCGAACAAGCCAGCAGTGCCAGACCTTTTGGACTGGCCGTGAACGAAAAATCGTCGTTGAGAGTCATCAGTGCAATGCCAACCAGCGACAGCAGCACGCCGAAAACAGCATTAACCTTGAGTTTTTCTTTGTAAACCAGCGACATTCCAAAAGGAATGAAAAGTGGAATAGTGGCAATGATGATAGAAGCCAAGCTGCCTGAAACATACTGCACACCGCCGGTTTCGCATATGCTGTACAGGAACGGCTCGGTAAACGCCAAAAGCAGGAAATACTTGATATGCTCCCTGCGAATAGGCTGCAGCCTGCCAGAGGCCCACAACAGCGGCATAGCAAAAAGAGTGGCAATAAGCATTCGACCCGTCAGGATGATTGTAGGCGATATTGCAGGTTCGGAGAGGAACAATCCCTTGGTGAAAATAAACGACGCACCCCACAAAGCAGATGAAAAAATCATCAGCACCTGCGGCAAATATTTCTTTAACACACTCATTTTGTCTTTATAATGTATCGGAAAGTCAGTTTTTATTTTTTGCAAAAATACGAATAAAAATTTGAATATGCATCACTCGTCAGTACAACAGCAATAAAAAAAGACAGAAAAAGCTTACAGCCTGGAAACTTTCCATTATTTCCAGTTACAAGTGCGAAGCTTTTTGAACACGAATGACGCGAATTGTACGAATGGCATTATACTGCTTCAGAACTACGGATTTTGGGCCACGCAGTGCTTTTTTGGCTACGCAGTGCGACACACCGTAAGATCCGATCGCAAAGCGGTGAACAAAAAAAAGAAGGCCGGGGTGTGTCGCACTGGCAATGCAGCACCGGCAAAGCTGCTCCAGAGGGTATTGCCAACCAAATTCCCTCAAAAAAAAGTTTTAAAACTGTGAACCAGCACGTTGCAAATGTCGATGTTTCACGATGTCATTCAAAGTACAAAAAAGGTGCATAGCATATACCTTCAAAGGCATTTGTACAGTACTTGTACAGTATATGTACAGTATATGTACGCTTTAGAAGCGTACAAATACTGTACATATACTGTACAAGTACTGTACATATGACAGGGAATGTATAACGGAAACTACGTTTTTGTACCTTGATGAAACTTGTGAATCATCGTGAAACAAAAACCGGCACAACAGTCTTGTTATCAATTTTTCCCGACAAATATTCAATTCCTGAAGAAATGTCCATAAAAAGTTTTTTCGGCATTGTGATGATGGACAAAGGCTCCTGGGGCGATGCGTACCCTTATTTTCTACTTGATGTTGCACTTAAGACCAGATTTTGTCCTGAACGTGAATAATAAAACCCCAAATATAACGTTACACAAATAAAAGAAAAATGCTTCGAATAGGAATTCTTTCAGACACGCACAGCACACTGCCCGACCAGCTTTACTCTTTTTTTGCCGACTGCGACGAATTGTGGCACGCTGGCGACATAGGCATCGACATCCTTGATGAACTCAGGAATTTTAAACCCGTTGTGGCCGTCTACGGCAATACCGACGATTGGGACATACGTCGTGAAGTACCCGAAACACAACTTTTCAAACGCGAAAATCTGAAGATAATAATGACGCATATCGGTGGATATCCAGGCCACTATGAGAATCGTATACTGCCATTAATAAAATCAGAAAAGCCTGATATTTTTGTCACCGGACATTCGCACATACTGCGTGTTATGTACGACAAGACCTACAATATGTTGCACATCAATCCAGGTGCCGCCGGACGTCAAGGTTTCCACAAAGTAGCAACATTAGTTCGACTGACGCTCGACGGGGTGCCCAAAGATCTAGAAATCTGCGAATTCGACAAATATGGCTCCGAAATGAACATACACTGACGACAGGATGCCTGCACATTCCAGTCACTAAAACAAAAAAGAAGTGGAATAACAAAAAAGGAAAAGCAATGCTTTTCCTTTTTTGTTTAGTGACTCCTGCAGGATTCAAACCTGCAACCTTCTGATCCGTAGTCAGATGCTCTATTCAGTTGAGCTAAGGAGCCATCGTTTTTCGAGTTGCAAAAGTACACACTTTTTTAATACTGCCAAAATTTTTTTTTGTTTTTTTTCAGTCAACAACTCTATCTACTTGATTTATCAGCAGAAAAAAAATCAAATTATTTTGTTTTTTTACCGCTGTAATGGTAAACTTCGCGGTATAGAATGTCGCGCATCTCATCAAATTCACCGTCATCAAGTTCATATTTCGACATTACAATCATAGGCAGTGCCAGATTGTTTTTACCGTGATATGACGGCTGCCAATACTCCTGAGGGTTGCGGGTAAAACCGAGGTCGGTATAGAACTCAAGCCGGTGGTCGGCCTGTTCGGTTGAGGGCAGTTCGGTTTCGAGCACTACTTGATCGGGATACTGGGACAGAAATGCCAGCATTGTAGCCTTCCCAAGTCCACGATTGCGGAAATCAGGGTCAATGGCAAAATGTTCAATATAAGCAAATTCCTCGAAGACCCAATATGTTAAGATTCCAAGAGGTTCGTCGTCGAGAATGGCAACGAGAAAATGGAAACGGTTGTCACGGTCTTCGAGGCTGCTAAACGGAGGCCGCTCTTCGTCGGGAAATGCCGATTCGAAGAGCTCTTTTGCGAAATGGTGATGTCTGCTTTCAGACAATGGTTCGAATTCTATCATATTATATTGTTTATTGTTTTTTCTTTTAAATAATCTTGTTTAAAAATATCTTAGTCAAAAAAAGTGAAGTCGTTGAGTGCAAAACTGAGGTTGACGGCGTGATGGAAAGCGAACATCTCATAACCCGTCAGGTTGACTTTGTTGTAATGGAGTGTGTATCCAACCGATACCGCCGTGCCGGCAGCAAGCGAGAAATTGACAGCCAACGAGGTGAAAGCGCCGTAGCCTATGCCGCCCTGATTGACGTATGGATATGTTCCGACATAGGATGACGGCGACTGCCCACCCCATACATCCAGTATGCTGTAGCTGATGCCGCCTATTTTTATGTCACTGGCCAGCACTTTGGTGTTATTGAAATTGGCACCGACGGCTAGTTCGATGTCGGTGCTGCTTTTAAGTTTGAACTTGTGCAAAATGCCCAAGTCGACATAAATGCGTTCTTCAGTTCCCGACGTCGGGCAGTTGACATAGGCATTTTGGTTGGTTAGATATGCAGTGTTGTGGCCGCTGTTGAGAAGCGTTGCTCCGATGGCGTGCAGTTTGGAATAGTCGAATTTGGCTAGCCAGCCCCAGTTGCTGTTATAGAAATCATAACGGAATCCTAGTCCAAGCTGTATGGCGGCTCTGTAATACATATTGCCGTATTCAGCCACAGTTATCTGGTTGTAGCTGGCGACAGAGCTGCCAATGAGATTTTGTTCAGTAAGGTTGTTCCAGATACTGTTGCCGTAGGTTTCGCTGTAAAGAATGCGATGAAGGGTGTTGACATTACCTGGGCTGCCGTTGTAGAAGTTGGATGTTGCCGATGAGGCTTTAAGAAGTCCGAAATCGACGCTAAGCGAAAATCCACGCAATCCTTCATAACCTCTATTACCGCCACGGGCTACAAAAGGATTGGCAATAAACAAAAAAAGAAGGACAACAAAAATGCAGAGTCTCATTATGGAAACTCTGGCCGGAAATGGTCTGTTGTTATTTTGATGTGCGACGGGTCCTGCTCCGTCGCTACTTCGGTCTCGATCTTTGTCGTTCACAATGTCGGTTGTATTTTGTTTGGATGAAATGTTTCTATTAGAAGAATTCTTTTTTTGATGACAGTATATTGTGCAGCAGGTCGCGTGCGCGGAAAAGCTGCACTTTTACAGTTCCGAGAGGAAGTTTCATCTGTTCAGCTATTTCTTCGTAGGAGAGTTCCTCAAAGTAGCGTAGTTCAACGAGTTGGCGATATCGTGGTTTGAGTTGGCGCACCACTTCGCGCAGTATTTGAATACGTTGTTGGTGTATGATGTCTTCCTCTGGGTTGTTGGCTTCTGAAGGTATAGGATACTCATAGACTTCGTCGCCCGACGAGGTGCGAATATCGTCAAGGTAAACAGTCTGAATGCGTTTTTTCCGTATAAAATCAACACAGTTGTTGGTGGCAATAGAGAACAGCCAGGTGCTGAAAGCGTGGGTAGGTGTGTATAGGTGTAGAGAAGCAAAAGCTTTTCCAAAAGCCTCAATAGTCAGGTCGTCAGCCTCGGTGGGATTATTGGTCATTTTCAACAGCATAAGGTAAATAGGCTCCTTGTACATACGCATAAGATCGGCGTATGCACGTTGGTCGCCATTTTCGCGTGCACGGCACACCAGTTGGTAGTCGCGCAATGCTTTTTCTGTTGTCAATTGTGACTTTACCTCCATTGAGTGTTTTTCTTACGTAACGTAGATAACGCCAAAAAAGTATCTGCCAAAAGAAAATAAAATTCAAAAAATGGAGAAAAGAAATGCAATAATTTGATTTTAAACTTTTTGGCAAGAAAAAACGAACATATTATTTGCCAAATTATTTTCACAGCAAGAACTATTGCAGGCACCTGCCAAGGACAAAAGGCATCGATAAACAACAAAACAAGACAGGCAAGAAACAGCACCTGCGATAAAGGATAGATGGCGAGGAGCACCTTGTCCTTGACAGGATAGAAACGCCTCGACGTTCGTCTGTGCAATCTTCGCAACCGCCATTCGCCGAACGTATTGCTGCTTTCGCAAATCACACCTGCGCCGTCGCGAAGGTTAACGACAGTGTTGGAACTGTTGGCATTCTGGTTGACAAAAATGTCGTCTGCTCCATCAGGAAAACTATAGTGGCTGATAAATCCCCCTCGGTCAAAGAAATACTGTCTTTTATATGAAAGATTACGACCTGTTGCTGTGTATGGGTTGCCAAGCAATGCCGAGCCGGCATAGGAAGCCGTATATGTAAGGTTATCGTAACGTTCAAGGGCGTTGAGCAGTCCCTTGCGGCTGCTGAGTATATTGTAGCCTAGCACCAAAGTGGCACCGTGCATATAGCCACACACCATTTCCGATATCCAGTCGAATCCTTTCGGACGGCAGTCAGGCTCGGTAAGCAATATGATGTCGCCGTCAGCCGATTTAATTCCTATCGACAGCGGGTATTTTTTACCACGGAACATATTGACATCTTCCTTAAACTTCACCACTTTCAGGTTGGAATAGTTCTCCGAGCATACCCTCAACACAAAAGGCGTGTCGTCGGTGGACATATAGTCAACCACTACAACTTCATAGTCGGGATAGTCCTGTTCCAACAGATAAGGCAGCGTTTTCTTGAGTGCATCAGCCTCGTTGTGCGTCACGATGACTACCGACACCGACAGCCTGTCTGTGGATGGCAACTGGTCGGGCTTGGGTAGTTTGTCGTTTCGGCAGCGTGCCGTGCGCAGCCACAAAAGTCCGTAATAGAGGCACAGCGCCACAAACGACACAAGCAGCAGTATGCACAAAACAAGTGTGTATCTGCTATTTAAGAGTCCTTCGAAATTCATTTCCTTGACATTTTGATTTTACAAAAGTAGTCATTATTTGGAAAATGTTCGTACCTTTGCATCTGATTTTAGAAACATTTTATCAACAGCCGACACCATCAACAGGTGATATTAAATAAGTTATATTCTAAATAATATTAATAACGTGCCAAACGATTTCCCATATTCCCACTTCAAATTCAATCTTGAAGCTACAGACCGCTTGTCAAAAGCCCGTGCCGGAATACTGCACACCGACCACGGAGAAATACCTACACCAATCTTTATGCCTGTGGGCACTGTGGGGAGCGTCAAAGCCGTGCACCAGTATGAGTTGCGCAACGACATAGACGCAAAAATCATTCTTGGCAACACATACCATCTATATTTGCGTCCTGGAATGGACATACTGCAGAATGCCGGTGGCCTTCACCGCTTCATTGGCTGGGAACGTCCCATTCTGACCGACAGCGGCGGATTCCAAGTTTTTTCGCTTGCCGACAACCGAAAGATAAAAGAGGAAGGATGCACTTTCAAATCGCACATCGATGGTTCGCGTCACACATTCACTCCAGAAAACGTAATTGATATACAGCGACGCATAGGTAGCGACATAATGATGGCTTTCGACGAATGCCCTCCAGGCGAATCGCCCTACCCTTACGCCAAAAAATCAATGGGACTGACACACCGCTGGATGGACCGCTGCATTGTACGATACCGCGAGACTGCGCCTCTCTACGGTCATCAACAGGCACTGTTTCCCATCGTGCAAGGCTGCAAATACCCCGACCTTCGACGCCAAAGTGCCGAACACGCCGCATCGCACAACGCCATAGGCTATGCAATAGGCGGTCTGGCCGTCGGCGAACCAACCGATGTTATGTACCAGATGATTGAGATTGTCAACGCAATTCTGCCAACCGACCGACCACGGTACCTGATGGGGGTCGGCACTCCGGCCAACCTGCTTGAAGCAATAGAACGCGGTGTGGATATGTTCGACTGTGTTATGCCGACCCGCAACGGCCGCAACGGGATGCTCTTCACCTGGAACGGCACGGTTAACATAAAGAACAAGAAATGGGAGACCTGCTTTGAGCCCATCGACCCCGAGTCGCCGGCCGAGGCCGACCGCGTTTATACCTTCGCATATCTGCATCACCTCATCAAGGCTGAGGAACTGCTCGGACTACAGATAGCATCAATACACAACCTGACGTTCTACCTCTCACTGGTGCGCGCCGCACGACAACACATCGTCGACGGCGACTTCAGCCAATGGAAGGCTTCGGTAGTGACAAATCTGATGAGAAGAATTTAGAACCAATAATAATATCAAAATGAAAAAATTACTTTTAACCGTCGCTTCGTTGGCACTCTTGTGTGCCTGCTCGAAGCAGAACAACAGCAATGACGAGTTTGTCGTTGAGAAACCCCAGGTAAAAGTCGAGGACGGTCGCTTCACCCCCGATGTAATGTGGAGTCTTGGCGTGATGAGCGAGTATGCCGTCAGCCCCGACGGCAAGCAGGTGCTTTACACCGTGCGCTACACCGATATGGAGCGCAACAAGAACAACGCTGAGCTGTACGTAATGCCCGTTGAGGGCGGCGACGCCCAGCGCCTGACCACCACCGCACAGAGCGAGTTCTGCCCCGTATGGATTGACGATAACTCAGTTATGTATTGCCGCGGCAACCAAATACTCTCGATGAACATTGACAACAAGAAGGAGAGTGTCGTTGCCGAGTGCGAGCGTGGCTTTGAAGGCTTCAAACTGGCTCCCGACGGCAAGTCGATGGTCTACATCTCGACCATCCCCGTCGAGCGTCCCGACCACATCAACAAGCTCTACGAAGGCCTCGACAAGACCACCGGCCGCATCAACGAGGACCTTATGTATCGCCACTGGGACAACTGGGTGGACGAAATTCCCCACATCTACTATGTCACCCTCAACAACGGCAAGGCCGATATGGACAACGCCAAGGACATCCTCAACGGCGAACCCTACGAGTCGCCGATGCGTCCTTGGGGCGGCACGGAGCAGTACAACTACAGCCCCGACAGCAAAACCATCGCCTACACCTGCCGCAAGAAAACCGGCTACGACTATGCCGTCTCGACCAACAGCGACATCTACCTCTATGACATAGCTAGCGGCAAGACCCGCAACATCTGCGAGGAAATCAAGGGCTACGACCAAAACCCCGTCTTCTCTCACGACGGCAAATACATCGCTTGGGAGAGTATGGAGCGCGACGGCTATGAAGCCGACAAGCAGCGTCTGATGGTTATGGACCTCGCCACCGGCGAGAAAACCGACCTTACTGCCGAGTTCGACTACGGTGTAAGCGGCATATCTTGGACCAACGACGACAAGGAACTTTTGGCCGTCATTATGTATCAAGGCACCCTCGAGGTCTTTGCCTTTAACCGCGAAACCAAAGCAATACGCCAAATTTCTGCCGGACAGCACGACATAAACAGCTTCCAGCTCAACGGCAACACCATTGTCGCCTCGCAGGTCTCTATGCAGTATCCCGCTACTCTATACACATACAGCCTGAACGACGACAAGGCTGAAGGCAAGAAGATATCAACATTCAACGATGAAACTTTGAATCAAGTGCGTATGGGCAAGGTCGAACCTCACTGGATTAAGACCGTCGACGGCAAAGAGATGCTCACCTGGCTCATCTATCCCTACGACTATGACAGCACCAAGACCTACCCTGCACTTCTCTTCTGCGAAGGCGGTCCCCAAAGTATCGTAAGCCAGTTCTGGAGCACTCGCTGGAACTTCGAGGTTATGAGCGGTGCCGGTTATTTCATCATAGCTCCCAACCGTCGCGGTGTTCCCGGTTTTGGTATGGAATGGCTTGAGGAAATCAGTGGCGACTACGGTGGACTCTGTATGCAGGACTATATGGCAGCTACCGACTGGGCTGCCGACAACATCAAGCAGATCGACCGCGAACGCATCGGTGCCTGCGGTGCAAGCTTCGGCGGCTACAGCGTATACTGGCTTGCCGGCCACAACCACGACGTCAAGGAATACAACGAAGGACGCCGCTTCAAAGTCTTCCTCGCCCACAATGGTATGTTCAACTTCGAGCAGCAGTACCTCGAGACCGAGGAGATGTGGTTCGAGAACT
>JAEEGL010159361.1_pt1 | contig 38602 bp, 29 predicted proteins | sample 9134231 | NCBI WGS metagenome assembly JAEEGL01 (sample SAMN16246548, study PRJNA631951) | gut metagenome | biome: gut microbiome; feature: rumen; material: fiber-attached | host: Bos | place: Iran: Karaj | collected 2018-10 | reverse complement strand
GAAAACAAAATCATTCTCTTCACGGGAACGAATCTCTCCCGCTGCCCCGCAGAGCAATTCATGCTGTCAGGCAAGCTCTGATCGCATGATCCCCTTCACAGATGCAAGCCGGCAGATGTCAAGTTTGCTGTTTCGGCAAACCGGGATTTAACTCACCATAAAAATCCGACCTTCACAAATCCCGATTTGTTGAGATAATTATACCGCAAAGCAACACAGCCGGTCAACATAAAAATAAACCCGGAGTAATGGGATGATTCCCACGCTCCGGGCCTTTCTGTTTATATGGTTCAGTCGAGCAGTTCTTCTATTTCCGCGCCGTTTTTAAATTTGAAAATCAGTGATTCGTCAGCGGTAACCTTGATTTCATCAACCATATTTATAAACATCTTGTCGGAATACACCAGCGGCATATTCTGCATTGATTTTATCTGTTCTATGAAAGTATTTATTTTATCTGCTTTTGACCGTTTTTCCAGTATCTTTTCGCACAGGGAGTTATACTCAAACTGCGCCTCTTCGTATTGTCCCGAGAGCAGATTGTATTTTCGGTTGTATTCGGCCTGGTCCATCGGTTCGACGGCGTTTTCCTTGATAAGGTTTGTAATCATCAGATTCAGCATTTCAAGTTTGTCGGCAAGTTCTCTGCCCCGCTCCTCTTCGGCGGAAGCATCGGCCAGAGTTTCTTTTGCCAGCATACAGGTATCAAGAACAGTTCCGTCATAAACGGACAGTTTTCTGACCGCCCGGATAAAAAGAATCTTTATATCTTCATCCGTTATAAACGGTGTAGAGTAGCCGGTCTCGCGGAGATATTTTGAATTGCAGTGCCATACATTTTTGCGGTATTTCGGATCGGTTGAATGCCAGACCTTTTTGCCGTAGTGGTCGCCGCATTCTCCGCATACTATCTTAAAGCAGAACGGATTGAGACTGTTGCAGTGATTACCGCGCAGCTTTCGGTATTCGACTTCCGTCTGCACCTTTTCCCTCTCTTCCGGGCTGATTATCGCCGGGTGGCTTTTCTCAACATAATACTTTGCGACCTCGCCCTCGTTTTTCTTCACTTTCTTTTGAAGGAAATCTACTGTAAACGACTTTTGCAGTATGTCATTACTATGACCTCCTTTAAATTTGGTAGTGTGATATTAACTCTGAAAGCCACATATATCAAGCATTTCGGCAATAATAAATCACACAAAAACAAGTCCGGTATTTTGGACACAATGCGTGTTAGAATAATAATAAATTAGTTTATACTTATAATTATTTTTGTTGAAAATTTTGCGCGCGTATAATATAATAAATATATTATGGGGTATTATATGCTCTTTCAAAATTTGCGTCAAAATCTTTGGAGGATTATTTATGCCATCTGAACAATTAACATTTGAATCAATATCCGGTGTTACTGACAAAAAAACCAGTAACGACCTGTTCAATCGTTTATATCAGGCTGCTTGTATTCTGCATGGTTATGTTGAAAAAGCGTCTTTAGAACTTATCTTATTCCGCTGCTTTTCTTTAAGAGAATATCCGATGTATATGATGAAGAAACAGCCGAAGCTATAAAAGAACACGGTGAAGATGCGCTTGCTTTTCTCGGCTCTACGATACACACCTTCAATATTCCTGAAGGCAGTCATTGGAGAGGTATACGCAATGTAAGTGAAAATGTAGGCAAAGCAATTGCCGATGCGCTTATGGCTGTTGAACAAGCAAACTCGCAGACTTTAAATGGTGTTTTCACAAGTTTTGATGATGCCGAGTGGAGCAATAAAAACAACTTATCTGATGAACTTCTAAAAAATCTTATTGAAAAAACCCCGATGTTTGTAGGTAAAATACTAGATGAAATCGACGGAATAGTTAAGTTTGTCAGATTCCCCGGATGGACCAATACAATCCAGGGCAAAAATGATGTTGAAAAAGCCATAAAATTTATTTTTGTAAAGAGAAAGCTTTATGATATTGAGCTTTTCAACAAGGCATATGCTTATGTTGAGGAATATTATAGTATTTAATACTTGAAGCGTTCTTAGCAATCATTCTTCAGAAATATATAATTGAGGTATAAATGGATATTTAAAAATGATGAACTCAAAATAGTTTTTAGATTAATAATCTAGCAATTCAACAATTTTTTTACACTTTTGGGAGGAAAAAGTATGAGCTTTATTGAAACAATTCAAAGCGCAATACAAGATTCCGGCATAAAGCTTCTTGGCCAGATACAGATTTCTGAAGAAGAATATGCCGAACTGTTGGCTTATTCCAAAGATCGTATTAATAATTTACAGATAAGAACAACTTCACCTTGTGACCTCTATTTGTCGGTTTTTCTTGTTCAGGTTGCAATAAGAAAATATACAGATGGAAACTATTGGGAGTACTTTAAAGAGGAGATTAACAATCCTGCTTTGTCGTCTGCTAAAACAAATAATATTGGTAGAGTATTTGTTGCCACATTAAAGCATTATCATCTGTTTCAAATCTCTCGTGACAAATATGCCAACAATGCATTTGTTGAAAACATAAAAGCTCATGCCTATGTGCCTAATAACTATCTTGATGGATACTTTGACTTTATTTATGCCTTCTATGAGAAAAACCTTCTTAGGCAGCTTCCTGATGATATAACTGAAGATTTTGCTGAAATGTCATATTTCTTTGAAAATTCATTAAGCAGTTCTGGAGATAGCGTAAGTCTTATGTCTGTTGACAACCGCCCCTCCAAATCATACAGACTACTAAAAGCCACTCGTTCGTTGTTTGCAACAGGTGATGTTACCGCGGTTTCAAACATTCTATATGACCACCTTAAAATGGTGGACGATTATTTTGATGACAAACAGCCGAATGATTCTAATAGATTCAGTGTTGCGTTCTCAAAATGGATAGAAAAAACAAACGAAATAAAAGAAGCTAAACTTAAAGGAGATAGAAAGCATAGCGGCGTATTCTATCGGAAGCCGTATTTTACCATTGATCGTGGAAATGGTTACGCGAGTTTAGTGATTCCTAAGCAAAAAATACGCGAGGATGATTTAAGAGGGTCTGTTTATGCTTTGGTATCAGTAAATGGTAAAGCAGACACTTATACATTGAACATTTATCGTGCGTTTGGTGTTTATGTTACTGAAGAAAAGCGCATACCTATTGATGATGTTTTCGCTGAGTTTAGTGTTTCAATAGTCTCCGGAAAAACAAGAAAATTTGAAATAGAATCAAAATCTTATCGTATTTTTGATGAGGATTATTATGAAATATCAAAACTTAGAAAAGGCCAAAACTATATTTTAGTCTCAAAAGGCAGCATAATAAAAGGAGAAAAACCGGTTTATATAAACCGTGATTTTGACGAATGGGATGAGTATTCATTTGGAAAGATAAATGAAAAGTCCGTTTTGTATATTAACGAATGCCCCATTTCCATGACCGGTAGTTTTACTGTTGGCGCAAATTTTGAAAATCTGGGAGAAGGAGTAACTTTTTACAGTGACAACAAGCCAATAAGGGCCGCATATAATCATCCTATAGTATCTTTCAAAGTGCCTAGCAGTTTGATTGGCGGAACCTTAATTAGGTGTAATAACTCGAAACACTTTATTGAGTATGTTGCAACATCAATCGTTGATTTGCCAGATGAAGTTGAAACAAAGGGCGTAACAATAATATTGGAAGACATCCTTGAAGATAAAGAAGGAATGTATTTGATTGAATTGGATGAACCTGGGAAATCAAATAAGACAATTTGTAAATATCTTCTTTTTAAAGATTTCAAATGCGAACTTGATAAAAAATGGTATGTGTTTGATGATGAAGCTATAATTGATTTAAATAGTAATTATGAAATAGCTCCAATTAACTGCTATAAAGATAGTAGCACAAATCGGTTCATTTTTGATTTGCACAATCAAACGGGTGTTGCTGAGTTTTCAATCAAGCTTAACAATACACAGTTTTTATTCAACGTTGAAATTAATACATTTAAGCATGGCTTTGAAGGTGCTTTAACCCCATCCAAGCCAGACTATCTGTGGCACACAGATTTAAAAAATGATTTTAATGTATTAATTCCCGGTGCTTCTAAAGCGTTTTTATTGTATGAAAAGAATAACAATATCGGAATAAATGGCAGAAAAAAGGGAGTAGAAGAAAAAAACGGACTGTTTAAATTTGATTTAACTGATCTTAATCAAGAAATACATAATAACGCTAATGGAACAAACGCCATAAGGTTCTTTTTTGAAGCTGACAAAAAATATCTGTTTGAGTTATATGATGTTTTATTTCACAACAAAGTGATTAAAGCAAATATGATTTTTGACGAAGAAAGCGGTGTAAAAGTTGATGTTGATTATAAAGGAAATTACGATCTGGTAATTCAAATAATTGATCAAAACACAAACGAAACTATCGCTGAAAAGACTGTAAATAATGGGGTTAATAACTTTGATGATGTTTCTCCAGATGGAATTTACACTATGAAAATTTTTGAACGTGAAGGAGATGCTTTTGGCTTTTTCGCTGAACTCAAAGAGATATGTGAGCCTCAATATGGATTAGGTATAGTCAACTCGAAAACTATATCAAAATGCAAAGTAACTATTAATGGAGTTACCAACAATGACACGGTTTTAGATTTTGATTATAACTATTCTATTCTGCATCTCGAAATGATTGATGAGATTACCTTTAAGGGGAAACTCGTTGAGCAAGAAAAGAAAAAGGATTTCTTGGGGCCATCTAGGGTTGTATTAGATAACGTGTTAGTGGAGTGTACAAACGAAGAAGGCGTTCTTTCAGTGTTATCTATCAAATATGAGTACGATGAGGATATTTTCGAACCGCTTTATTATGATTGCAATGAACATAGGTTGTTAGATTGTGATAGTCTGTCTAGCAATGATTATTCGAGGTATATTCCATTGTTTGATGACTCCACGGTATATGATACGTTGATTGGGAGGATTGTATAATGTTATTTAGACCGGCTGACAGTTCAAAAGATATAGTTGATTTTTACAGAAGGTATTTACTTTCAACATTTAGAACAAATAGGGACTATTACAACAAGCAGATGGCAGAGCAATTGTCAAAAGATAATGTTATCTCAAATGGTCCTTTTATAAGTATGAGCGACTCATTCAAGAAAGAAATGAGCATTCGTCAGCTAGTTGAAGAAGGTTATCTCTGTAAATCTATTTTGGATTTGGATAAGTTGCATCCGGACAGGGCTTTATATAAACACCAGGTTGAAGCAATAAAGAAAGCAACTAATGATAATAATTTGGTTATTACTACCGGCACAGGTTCAGGTAAAACCGAATGCTTTCTTATTCCGGTTATAAACCATTTGCTGAAAGAGAAAGAAAACGGCACACTTAATCCCGGCGTGCGCACACTTATCATTTACCCAATGAACGCATTGGTTAATGACCAAATAACAAGATTAAGAAAAGTTTTAGGTGATTGTGAAGACATCACATTCGGAAAATATACCGGAGAAACTTTATACACATATAAAGAAGCGTATGATGCATTTGTAGAAAGAGAAGGCTTTGAGCCTAAAAAGAATGAGCTTATAAGCCGAGAACAGATGCAGGAAACACCGCCAAATATATTAATTACAAACTATGCAATGTTGGAGTTTCTCTTGCTCAGACCTGGAGACAACGTCTTTTTCAACGAAACAAACGCCCAAAAGTGGCACTCTATTGTTTTGGACGAAGCACATTCTTATGGTGGAGCAACCGGCATTGAGGTTGGAAGCCTTCTAAAAAGAGTTAAGGCCATGTTGAGGAGAAATGACCTTCAATTCATTTTGACTTCTGCAACTTTGGGAGGAAAAGATGATAACCCTAAAATAGTTAACTTTGCAGAGTCATTATGTAATACAGACTTTGATAACAATTCAATTATCAGATCTGTAACTATTCCCCCGGAAAAACCTGACGCAATTGAAAGACTTGATTTTGAAATTTACAGACAATTAGCAACTAGAATTAGAGAAAACTATCCCGCCTCAGACAATATTGAATTTTTAAAGAACAATCGTGTTGAGATTATTCCAGATGATGACATTGAAAAAAGTCTTGAAAAGACACTGTATTCAATGATTGTTCATGACTCATTCTACTATGAATTCAGAAGAGCTTTGCTTGATAAAACCAAGGCTCTGAATCAGCTTGCGCTTGAACTTAAAACAAATACTGACGATATATCAGATTTTATTGCAGTAGCATCAAACGCTGTAATTAATGATGATAAATTGTTTGAGGCCAGATACCACATGTTTATTAGAGGTATAGAGGGCGTTTTTGTCACTCTGTCGCCTAGCAATAAACTGTTCTTAAGGCAAATGGAAACTTATAAAGAAGACCCGTTTGACGAAGATGATGTTGGCTATAAAGCATATGAAATATCCTTTTGTCACAATTGCGAGGCTGTTTTTATTGTCGGTCAAACAGATCAATCTGGTCATTTAATTCAAGTATCAAAATTTGATGATGATTACGCTCCAGAAGTGTACCTTCTTGATGGCGATTATGATCCTGAGGATGAAGAAAACGAAACGGAAGAAGACGATAAAAAGTACCTTTTATGCTCTAAATGCGGTGCCATTACACATGCATCTTCAAACGAAGGACTAAACTGCGGTCACGAAAGAATAAATTGGAATAGAGTTATAAAAGTTAAGGAACGTGGAGAAATTCTCAAAAGCTGCCCCTGTTGTCATACAAAGAACTCTCAGAGAAGTATATTAAGGCCTTATTTTTTAGGAAATGAAGCCGCGACAGCGGTAATTGCAACTGCACTTTATGATGTGTTGCCTGATACAAAAATAACAAAAACAATTAAAAAAAGCGAAGATTCATTCTTTGGAACAGGCACAACCGAAACTCAAGAAGTTAGTAAAGAGCCTCTAGTTAAACAGTTTTTGACTTTTTCAGATAATCGTCAAGCTGCCGCTTTTTTTGCTTCTTATTTGCAAAACACATATGAAACCAGCCTGCTAAAAAGAATAATGACTCAAGTGTGCATAGATAATGCAGAGATAATGAGCAAAGGGATTTCACTAAATTCTTTTGTTTCAAAGCTTGAGGATGTTATGACTAAGTATAAAGTTTGCGGTGAAGATGAGCGTCACAAGCAAGCTTGGTTAACCGTTCTTCGCGAAATGGTAAACTATAAAGCAAAGAACTCTTTACAAAGCGAAGGAACTTTATATTTTGATTTTGACATAGAAATGCCGGAGCATCCGGATATTGGAAGCGCTGAGGAAGTAACAAATTTAGTAAAGATACTATTAAAACAAGTTGTCAAAGATGGCTGCATTAAGCCACCAATCACTCTAACGGAATCTGATTTTTCAGAATACGCCTTTGGGAAAAAAATAAACGGTTACCAAGAGTCACATTCAAAATCTCAATATACAAAGTCGTGGTTGCCCAAAGACGGTAATGATAATAGCAGAACGAAAGTTCTCAAAAAACTGTTCCCGGATAAAGATGATGACTTTATTAAACGATTATTAAAGTCAATATGGGCTATTATTACAAAACAAAACATTCTTGTTTATGACAGCACAGAATCAAAATATATAATTAATAATGAAAAGATTATTGTAAAGAAAGTCAATGAGTTGTTTAGATGTAATGAGTGCAAAACAATAACTCCATATAATTACAAAGGAAAATGCTGCAATATTAATTGTGGCGGACAACTTTTGCCGTTTGATGCTGAAATAATTAAGCGCGACGATCATTATAAAAGGCTATACAGCGAATTGCATATTGACACTCTGGTTGCAAAAGAGCACACCGCTCAGCTTGGAAATAAGCTGGCATATGACTATCAAAATGATTTTATTAACGAAAAGATAAATGTTCTTAGTTGCTCAACGACGTTTGAGATGGGCGTTGATGTAGGTACTCTTGAAACCGTCTTTATGAGAAATATGCCTCCTTCACCCGCAAATTATGCGCAGCGAGCAGGACGTGCAGGAAGAAGTGCAAAATCAGCTGCATATGCACTGACATATTGCCCTAACAATTCTCATGACTTAAATTTTTTTAGAAATCCGGTTTCAATGATCATTGGATCCGTTAAGCCGCCTGCTTTCAATGTGGATAATGAAAAGATAGTTTTGAGACATATTTTTGCATCCGCTTTTTCCTTCTTCTGGAGAACTCACCCTGAATACTATAAACATAGTATAGGCGAATTTGTTGACGACGACGGAATATATGCATTTAGGGATTATCTGTATTCTGAGCCGGATGATTTGAAAGATTATTTGAATAGCGTTGTATCATTTGAACTTCAGAAAATATACGATATTGAAAACTTTGGATGGGTTGACAAACTGTTTTCGGACGACATTAATAATCCAGGTGTGTTTGATATTGCTGAAGAAAAGTATGAGGCGGATAACAAACAACTTAAAGACGCCTTAACGAGAATTGAAAGAGAACGTAACAGCTTAACACCAGGCACTAAAGAATACAATATAGTAAATTGGAAATCTATTTCCATAAGCAATTCAATAAGAACTTTGAAAGATCAACAGCTAATATCATTCCTCTCTCAAAACAATCTGATTCCTAAATATGGTTTTCCTGTTGATACGGTTGATCTTAAGAGCTTAGGAAACGGTGGGTCTTTAAGCTCGCTAAGCCTCAATCGCGATTTATTCTCTGCTATTTCAGAGTATGCTCCCGAATCTCAAGTGGTTGCCGACGGAAAACTGATTACTAGTCGGTATGTAAGAAAGCTTGGTTCTTATGAATGGCCGAAGTACAACTATATTACTTGCAGCCATTGTAATACCCTAAACAGAACCTTGTGGACTGATGATCTTCCCGAAAACTGCAAGCAATGCGGCCAACCATTAAACAAACTCGGCAGAAGAACATATATTATTCCCAAATTTGGCTTTATCGTTGATAACAAGGAACCTGAACGCGTTGGTACTTCAAAGCCGGAAAGGACTTATAAAGGATCAATTTCATATATTGGCGATGGAGACAAAATTGAAAAATGCAACTACTCAATTAATGGGAAAAAAGTTGTAGTCGGAACTAGCAAAATGGATGAACTCGCTGTTTTAAACACTTCTAATTTCTATATCTGTGATGAATGTGGTTATGGCGAGATTCATGAAAACTCTTTTGATCTTCGGAGAGAATCTTCTCATTTCAAATCTGATGGATATCATTGTAGTTGTGATACTTTGACAAGATACTCACTTGGTCACGAGTTCCAAACAGATGTTGTTCAGCTCCAATTTGAGTCAGAAAACATAACTGATTCCGACAAGGCATGGACTATTTTGTATGCTTTGATTGAGGGATTATGCAAACAGCTGAACATCGACAGAAATGAAATTTCCGGTTGTCTTCACTGGTACAATAATCCTTCGTTTGGTGGTCTTGGAAACTTTGATTTTATATTGTTTGACAACACCCCTGGTGGCGCGGGATATGTTAGAAACCTGCGAAATTGTTCTACAATAACAGGCATGCTTAACAACGGACTTAGAATTGTTTCCGAGTGCGACTGCGGCGGAGATGCCGCAGACACTGCATGTTATAGCTGTCTCTGTAATTATTATAACCAGAAGCAACATGATATTCTTCAAAGAAGATTTGCAATTGAATTTTTCGAATCATTAAAATGCGGCAATTCTTCATTTGTGTGTGAAAAGCTTGCAGATGAAGATGATTTAATCGCCGAAAGAGAAGGATTGTTATCTGTATTTAACAACGATGGCCAGGATCAATCGAGTATGGCATACAGGCAGATTTGGTCTTACATTGAATCAGATACAGAAGATAATGATGAAATTGCTTTTTTTGAAGAGATAAAAACTAACACCACACTTGATGGAAAGGAAAAACCCTTTTATGGAGGAAGTGTTAGAGTCATCGAAACAAACAAAACGATAACTACAGATTTGTTGTGGAAAAAATCAAAAGTTGCATTCTTCCTGAAAGAGAATAAAGATTCATATGAGGCAATGAAGGCAACTGATTGGAAAGCGTTTTGCTTGGAAGAAAGTTTTACAATTAATGAATTAATTAGTTCAATTAAGGGAGAGTAACAAAATGGCTAAAATGTGCCCTGAAAAGCCGGTCAATTTAGATCCCGCTAGTTTAGAAGACAGAATATTTGTTGCTTTAAGTCAACTTAGTGATGAATACTATGTTTTTCACTCATTAGTAATTGTTACTAATTCTGAAGGAGCGCTTAGAGAAAGCGAAACAGATTTTGTAATATTTCATCAAACAAAAGGACTAATGGTAATAGAGGCAAAAGCAGGACATGTTAAGTGCATAAAAGGAGAATGGTATTATGGGTCCGGCAAAAAAATGGATAGAGGCGGGCCTTACAGGCAAGCAGATTTAAATAAATGGAAACTTCAAAAGTATTTTGAGCACAAGAATATATTAAGCTTATGGGAAAAAATTAAGCCTATACATGCTGTCTGGTTTCCCTCAATTGACAGAAATTATTTTTCTTCTATCAACTTTCCAACCGATGGGGACCGTGCAATAACATTAACAAGAGAGTCCCTTGATAATGCTCAGCAAGAGATTGACAGGATCTTTGATATTCCTTTAGCTTCAGGGGTTGAACAGCATTTAACAAAGGATGAGTTTAGAAGGATAATCGAAAGTGTCTTGTGCCCGTCTTTTGATTTGGTGCCTTCTATTGCTTCTGACCTGTCTCTTAAGAATTCTGCTTTTAATAGGCTACTGAACGAGCAGTCAAATATTCTAAACTTTCTGGAAGAACAACCGTTCGCAGTAATAAACGGAGCTGCGGGAACCGGGAAAACCATGATTGCTCTCGAAAAGGCAAGGAGACATGCTAATGACGGTGATAGAGTGCTGTTTCTTTGTTTTAATCGGTTGTTGTGCGATTATTTTAGAGCAAATCATTCGCATAACAATATCGTTTATTATACGATTGATGCCCTTGCTTGTTCATTGTGCAACACTGAAACGTCAGATTATAATCTGTTAAAGGAAAAGCTTGAGGAATTATACTTTTCCGGGCAGTTTCCTTTTAAACACGTAATAATTGATGAGGGCCAGGATTTTGGAAAGGAAAGAATAGAGGAAGCATCGATTATAGGCCTTTTGGAAGATATTGTGTTGAGTGAAGAGATCAATGGAACTTTCTATCTATTCTATGATAAGAATCAGTTAGTTCAAGGATATAAAATCCCCAAATACATTTTGGAATCGGATTGCAAGCTGACATTGTATAGGAATTGCCGAAACACTGAGAATATTGCTATCACCAGCATGCGACCACTTGGAGATTCTTGTCGCCCCAAAATGTTTTCTGGATGTGTTAAGGGTGATTCTCCATTTATTGTAATTTCGGATAATCAAGAAAAGCAAATTGAGTTTATTGATGCGCTTTTACAGTATTATCGTGATTTAAAACTTGATAATGTTGTGATACTAACTTGCGCAACTGAAGATAAAAGCGTTTTAACAGGTCACTGCAAAGATGGCTTTTATGTGTATAAAAACAAGTCTTACAGGTTTACTACTTGTAGGAAGTTCAAAGGACTTGAAGCGGATGCGGTAATAATTGTTGATGTAAATAAGTATGTTTTAAATGATGACACTCATTTCGATTTTTATGTAGGGTCATCGAGAGCAAAGTTTTATTTGAGTATAATTTGTAATATGACAAACGAAGACTGCGTTGAAACAATAAAGGAGCTTGATGGCTCAGTTGTTTCCGAAAAAAAGTGCAAAAAGAAACTTGCTGCGCTACTTAATTCGCAACTAGTTATCTCTCAAGATTTTTCAGAAGAAAGAGAATGAGATAACGGTGAAAAAAATCAAATTCGTTTCCGCATTGTTTCGCATTTAGGAGGTTTATATTTTGGCTAACGAACTTCAACCATTATCATTGTTGTTTCAGAACCGGCTATTTCGCATTCCGGATTATCAGCGTGGATATGCGTGGCAGCAGTCTCAGCTTGTCGATTTTTGGGACGACTTAAACAACCTTCAGATGGACCGATATCACTATACCGGTCTTTTGTCGCTGAAATTACTCAAAAGCAAAGAGACCATGTCTTGGGGTAATGATTTGTGGATGGTTGATAAGGGATTCAAACCTTGCCATATCGTAGATGGTCAACAACGCCTTACCACTTTCATAATTTTGCTCAATGAGATTGTTTGCTTTGTTTGTTCTTTGGATGAGAATGCTGGAAAGAACGATGACGATATTGTTTTAGGTTATGAAACGATAAAGGATATAAAAGCAAAGTACATCTGTCAAAAGCGCCCGCCGCAGAATATGATTACGACATATTTGTTCGGCTACGAAACAGACAATCCGAGTGATAAGTATCTGCGCTATAGAGTCTTTAATGAACCAAATTCCGGCGAGGTAAACGAGACCTATTATACGAAGAACCTTAAAACAGCAAAGGAGTTTTTTGCCAACAATATAGCGGTTCTTTATGCCGAAGAAGGCATTGATGGGTTGAATAAAATGTATCAAAAACTCACACAAAAGTTGATGTTTAATCTTCATGAAATAGATGATGATTACGATGTTTTTGTTGCTTTTGAAACAATGAACAACCGTGGTAAAAGATTGACAAATCTGGAACTTCTAAAAAACAGATTGATCTATTTGACGACAATCTATAATGATGACAAAATAGATGAAAAAGATAAATCGGAGCTTCGGAAACAAATAAATGATGCATGGAAAGAAGTTTACTACCAGCTGGGCAGAAACAAGGCTGTGGCGCTATCTGACGATGACTTTTTGCGTGCCCACTGGATAATTTATTATGCATACTCTCGTCAAAAAGGTGACGATTACATTCGCTTTTTACTTAATAAATTCTCCGCAAAGAATGTATTTGAAAAGAAGCCTGTTGTTGACACCATTGAACAGCCTTCTGTTTATGAGGAGATAATCGATGATGCGGACGAAGACGATGAGACTCTAGAAACAGTAGAGGAAGCATCGGAGGTCCTACTTAAACTGGAACCTCGTGAAATTGCCAATTATGTGAACAGTCTAAAGGATTTGGCAAAATACTGGTATGACACATGGTTTCCTACAGAAAGTACCACGCTTTCCGACAAAGAAAAGATGTGGATAGATAGACTTAATCGGATAGGCATTGGCTATTTCCGTCCGCTTGTCACAGTTGCATTAAGCAAATGTGCTATTGAAGATGAAAAAGTGGCGCTGTTCACTGCGATTGAGCGCTTCATTTTCGTTTGCTTTAGGCTTGCAAATTACAGATCAAACTATCAAAGCACTGTTTATTATGGTGCAGCACGAGATGTTTATAGCGGCAAGACAACAGTACAGAAAATCACAAATGATCTTAATAATTCTGCTGATGCAAACATCCAGTATGCCATCCCCGGCTTTACTACAGATATAGAAAAGAAGCTCAAATCCGGCAAAAGAGAAGGATATTACGCTTGGAACTCTTTAAGGTATTTCTTGTATGAATATGAATATAATCTGTGGGAAAGCACTGGCGTAAAAAAGCCCTCCTGGGAGTTGTTTGCAAAGTCTGAAAAAGATAAGGTCTCCATCGAACATATTCTCCCGCAGACACCTTCAAAATGGTACTGGCGAAATCAATTCCGACAGTTCATTCAAAATGAAACTGAAATGGCTGCGTTAACTGGGTCGCTGGGAAATTTGCTTCCGTTGGCCCAGAGCATTAATTCGAGCCTTCAAAATGATAGCTTTGATGAGAAAAAGACGCCGACTAATAAAAATAAAGGTAGGCGTGGTTATTCAAGCGGTTCAAATTCGGAGATCGAAGTTGCAAAAGAAGACGCGTGGGACGGTCAGCGCATATATAATCGTAGCCTGAACTTGCTTTCCTTTATGGAAAAGCGATGGAACTTTTCATTGACACAGGAACAGAAGGAAAAGTTGACATTTGTTAGCTTCGTAAACGATGAAAGAAGCATTCCGGAAGAACTGCCAGAAACTGAAGACCCAGATCCTACGCAACCAGCAAATAGATCCATACATTTAGCTGAAGTTTTCATGATGTGGGTCGGTGCAAAAGAGGCTGATGGCGAAATTGTTCTTGATCGCGAAAAATGCTCGAGAAAGTATGCTCGATTTACTACAGAGGCTATGACGGAAGTGCTTCCGTTTGCAGATGAAGCAAATAGCGGTTGGAAGACGAAAAACTTTTATTTTTATGAAATCATCAATAATGGAGGTAAAAGCCTTCATATGCAGTTTGCGTTGAGCGGGAAAAACCTGCCGGATAATTTAAGGAAAATAAGTAACCGCATAATACAGCATTTCCCGACAAGAAGTAAAACACTAGATTGGGAATGGAAGTGTCCGTTTGTTACTTCTTATACGAATATCCCAGAAGACATGTCCGATGAAGAAATCTATTCTGTTCTTGACAACCAATATGAACAGTTGATGGAATTTGAGAGTAAGCTCATCAACATTCTTAACGACGAGAAATTTGAATGATTATATGCAGTCATTGTATCAATCGTGGGTAGTAGATACATAGCAGGTAGCATCTTTGATACAAGAGCGTTGAAGATGCTATCGTTTTTTTGCGCCCCGAAAGTATTGATACACAAGGGCTGAAAAGCGCGGGTATTCATTGTTTCATTTATGGGTTTTTGCCCCTGCACTGTCACCCACACCTCACCCCTAAAAATCGCTTTTCTATCGTTTCATATCGTTTCAGAAGGCATAAAATATCCCCCGGGCAGAGGAGTAATTCCCTGCTTCGGGGGTTGTTTTATATGTATTTATTTCTGGTCGATTATAAACGCGTTTGCATTGAACAGCTTTTTGAAGAAGGCGATAATTCTGCTGAAGAAGTCGCTCTTGACAGTAACTTTTTCAGTTTTGGATTCGCTGAGAGTTGAATCGCCTTTCATAAGTTTTGCGCAAACATTGAAGTTGCCTGTTGCGTTTACAGTCAGAGTGTCGGAAGAGCCCTGATCCTCGCCGTTGAGGAAGAAGTGAATTTCACAGCCGTCGGGGATTGAATCTGCTGACGCGTGGAAGGTGATCTGTGTGCCGTAATCCACGCTTCTGCTTGCTTCATAACCGCTGATGGTGACAACGGGTTTTTCGGTTTCATCGCTGCCCGAAGGTTTGCCCGCGTTGATTTCAGTGCCGTCTGACATTGTGACAATCAGTTCGCCATTATCGTTATAATGCATACCCGTTATGGTCGGAGCGTCCTTGCCGTCTTCACCGTCTTTACCATCGGCTCCGTTCTGACCGTCGTTACCGTTCTGACCGGCTTCGCCTGTTGCTTTTATGCCGAGAGAGGTCCAGGTAGCACCGTCATCATAGGAAACTTCCCATTCAAGCGTTTCGGCGTTTATGCGAAGTGAAGGAGTTTTTCCGTCTGCACCGTTTTGTCCGTCTGTTCCGTCGCTTCCGTTTGCACCATTCTCACCGGTAATTTTACCGAGGTTGAACTCTCTGTCGTTTGTCAGAGTAACAATCAGATTCCCGTCTTCGTCAATTTTTACATCTTTGATTCCGACGCCATCCTGCCCGTCATTGCCATCATGACCGTTGGAGCCGTTGGTTCCGTCATGACCGTTTTCGCCGGTCGCTTTTATATTAAGGCATTCCCAGTTTGTGCCGTTGTCATAACTGACATACCAGTAGTTGTCATCGCCGATTTTAAGCTGAGGTGTAATACCATCTTCGCCGTCATTACCGTCCTGACCATCTTGTCCGTTCTGACCGTCCTGTCCGTCGGAGCCGTTTTCTCCCGTGACTTTGCCGAGGTCTGACACGCCGCCGTTTGCGAAGCTGATTATAAGATGTCCGTTTTCGTCAATGGCAACGCCTGTAATTCTCTCACCGTCAGCACCGGCCTTCAGAGTCACATCGGCAAAAGCACTTGCGTAGTCTGTTTTGTAATCACCGTTATACTGTTCGCTGAATGCCTTCAGCGTGTAGCTGCCTTCGGGAAGATCTTCGGGCACCGTAAATGATACTGTTCCGTTCGCCTCTGTCGGCTGTGCCAGCCTGCCGTAATATAAAGCTTTGCCGTCCGTATCCGCAAGAATTACAGATACATATTCTTTATTGCCCACTGAAGCGCCGGAGTAAGTCAGAGAAACTGTTTTGCCCGGCATGGCAGAAACCTCCGTTTGGCTCACGGTGAAATCGCGGTTTTCATCCAGCAGTGTCAGTTTCCATTCGGGTGTGCTTCTTTTGTCGATTCGTGTAAGCTCTCCGCCGCCCGGCTTGCCTCCTGTTGCGGCAGAGGTGAAGAGAACGGAGTTCAAATCCACATTCAAAGCAGGACGAACCAGGTTATATATGTTGTTCTCGGGATAACCATCGCAGCGCACACCGCCTTTACTGTCGACATACGCTACGGAATCACTGCTGCCGCCGGGTGTGCGAAGCCACCACGAAGGTCCCGGGGAACCATCTATAGTTACTACGATATATACACCCGGGCCGTTGTGTCCTCCCGTGCCCGCATAAGCGGTGGATGATGCGACACGGGTATTTGCGTCTGTAAAGCCATAATCCGTGTTCGTCGCATCAGCGACAGACAGAAGGAATATCTTGTCCACCGTATCGTTTCCGCCGGAAGTGCCGTAGACGGGATTATCCGGGTTTTGCAGTTGCGTTTCGGCAATCACCGCAATTTCGCCCGAGCTGGAAGCAGTGCCTATAAAACTGTCGCCGTATGGATTGTTGCTGTTATTGTTCAGCCACGCGCGCAGGGTGCCGGTCTCCCATGTGACAGCATCACCCGATGATGTGTTATATGGAACCCTGTCCAGTCTCTGATCCGCAAGCAGGAGCAATCTGCCGTCAGAATTTGAGAGCACGCGCCACTTTATCGGCTCAGCAGGACTGACAAACTCACAACTGTTAGACTGCTGGTAATTACCAAACCAGACATTGGTCTGCTGCGCACCGAAAACACCATCCACAGCACCGTTTTGCACAAGATACAGCGTGTTGGGATATGTAACTGTCAGAGGTATATCAACAAAAGCACTTGCATAGTCAGTTTTGTAATCGCCGTTATACTGTTCATTAAAAAATTTAAGTGTATAGTTGCCTTCGGAAATACCCGCGGGCACGGAAAAATTCAGAGTTCCGTCTGTCTGCGCGGGCTGCGCCAGCCTGCCGTAATACACGGCATTACCTTCCGAATCCGTCAGAATCGCGGAGATATATTCATTATCACCCACCGTTGCGCCGGTATAAGCCATAGAGAGTCTTTCTCTCGGCATTGCAGACACCGCCGTCTGAGCCACGGAAAAATTGCGGCTTTCATCCAGCAGCGTCATCTTCCAATCGCTGCCGTTGTAATCGGCAATTTCTTTAAGAGCGCCGTTTCCTGTTTTACCATTTTCGGCGGCGGAAGTGAATAAAATAGCATTTGTATTCAATTTCAAAGCAGGTCGCACAGCAACGGTTCCTGATGTTGTGTTTTCCTCACTGAAACTGCCATCTTCGGTAATGATTGTTGCCTTATACGGGTTGCTTCCGGGTGAACGAAGCCAATACTTATAATATTGACCGGCAGAAGCAACGGAAGAGTCAACACCTAAACTGACTGCCCTATCCGCCGCATATTCCGTAAGTTGTGCTTTGCGCGAAACGGATGCATTATAAAATCGCAAGAGCGATGCCTCGTTGTATGAGAGCGGGAAAACATAATCTGTTGTATCGTTGCCTCCGGGTGTGTTGTAGAAAGGGTCAGGGTCATTTTTAACTTCTGTTTCGGCAATTGCCGCTATTTCAGCCAAACTGAAGGCGTCATCCATAAAATGGGAACGCAACGGCACGCCTAGGTCATACTGTTCCTGCGTGATATATGTATTCAGCCAAAAACGCAAATTACATTGCTCCCATGTTATAGGGAAGCTATTTACAACGTATACATGCAAGTCAAGATTATACGTGGAAAGCAGAAACAATTTGCTGTTGTCAACCGTATCAAGTATTTCCCATTTAATAGGATCATTGTTAAATCCGCCGTTTCCGTCGCTACTCTGCCGGTAATTACCGAACCAGATGATGCTGTTATACGCACCAGATATATCATCCAAAACCCCGTTTTTCACAAAACGGATTGCCTTGCCGGTTTCCTCCGCGCCCGCCGTAACAGGCGCAACAACGCACACGCCCGGCACCAGCAAAAGTGCGAGCAGAAGGGATAAAATCTTCTTTGTCATTTTCATAGCTCTTCCTCCAAGTTATAATCTGAGAAACGCTTATAAAAATATTTTATCATATCAATACACATATTTACAATACATTTGTTGAAAAATAAGGCGGAACGGGGAAGAAACAATCAACAAGCAGGCATAAAAATATCCCCCGGGCAGAGGAAGATTTCCAATGCTTCGGGGGTGTGTTTTTTAATGATTCGGCTTTGTCTTGATTTCTCACTTCGCTCCGTGATTTGAATTGCGACCGATACCCGCAGGGCAATTCATGTTCCGAAGGAACAATTCATGCCGCAAGGCAAATCACGCGCCGTCAGGCGCAATTCATTGTCGGGCACTGCCCAACGAGTTCCGGTTTGTACTGTCAGCCGTTTATGAATGTGTAAAACGCGTTTTGTATCTGCGGGGCGTCATCGGCTGCTATGAACACGGCGAGGCTGCCTTCGGAGAAAACTTTCGCCTTTTCAAGTTTGGGAACCTGCCCCGGCCCGTAGGTTTTGTAGAGCGAAGTTCTGTATTCAAGGTGGTTTCTCAGAAGAGCGGTCATCTCCCCGGTGTAAGCGGAATCCTTTGCCGAAACAACCACTATCTCGTCCGCGCTTTTGCTGCCGTCGGTTGCGTAGAGAATAAAGAAGGATTCCACTTTTTCATAATCGAAATCCGCGATTGCCGAAAGCAGTTCCTCCGCGTTTTCATCCTCGCTGCTCGCGTATGACATATCCGCGAGGTTCGCGCCCGCGTTTTTCATGGCGGCGCATAGGTCATACATACTTATTTCCTTTTTCTCCGCCGGCGAGCCCGCCGAGCAGGATGTGAGCACAAGGGCGAGTATAAGCAGAACGGCGGGAATAATGTGTTTTTTCATATCAGGTTCCCTCATCCCGCGGCGTAAGTATTGTCGCCGTCCGTGTAATAATACATATCGGTTTCACCGTAGTCGTATTCCTCGGACGGAGTCAGATAATCCGGGAACTGCTCCTCTATTGCGGCGTTCGCCTTTTCAAGTATGTCATCGGGAATCTCGCTGTAATCGTACTCACCCGAGTAATCGTTGCGGCAGACCCACAGAATATATTCACCGTCTTCTCCCGCTATCCAGCGGAACTCGTAGTATTCGCCCTCGCCGTTGTTGAGCGTTGCCGCGATTGTGTCGCATATATAGCGGGCGACAATTTCGCTGTCCTTATCAATTTTTTTCCTGAATGAGCAGCTGAAGGAATCGGGAATATCGTCTTCGTTTATTTTGCCGTTTACGAATTCGGGTATTGAGTATAAGTCTTCGATTTCTTCGCAGTTCATCACGGCGTAGTTGTATTTCAAACCGTTCGCGGCGGGGAAGAAATCCCTGTTCCAGTCGTGATTCTGAGAGCACAGGTCATCGTTCATATTGAAGTTGCAGTAGTTGGAAACTTCGCTGTCCATATAGCAGTCCGTATGGTACCACTCGCCGTCAAGCTTTATGAGATTCCAGGTGTGGGTAAGGTCGGTGTTGTGAACAACCATGCAATCGAAACCGAGCATCTGCATAAGCAGTCTGAAAGTTGTGGCGTAGCCCACGCACACCGCGTTGTGGTTTTTCAGTACGCCGAAGGGATTGTCGCTGTCGGCGCTTGTCTGAGGTATTACGGTGAGCAGACCGCTGTCAAACTTCATTTCGGAGGTAAGATATTTATATATCGCTTCCTCCTTTTCACAATCGGTCATACCGTCCGTGATGTATTCTTTTATAACGGCTTTCGCCATATCGAGCGTTTCTTTATCGCGCTCGCTGAGGGCTGATGTGTCGCCGCCGATATAGGCGTCCGAAATCTGTCTGGTCGATTTTATTTCGAACTCGCCGGCGATTGTAACATCGTCCTCTGACGCAACATCCTCATTGCTGTATCGCTTGGATATTTCATTGACATCCTCGATTATCTTCTTCTGAGCGAGAGTGTTGTTCACGCCGAACACGAGCGACGCGGCGGTAATAACAGCAATTACCGAAAGCAGTATTTTTTCAAACATATATCATCCTTCTTTCTTTTTGCGGGCAGAACGCCCTGCCGTTCATTTACTCATTATATTACAACAATAATCAATGTCAATGAAACGGGATAAAAAGTTACAGTTTATTAATTTGTTTTTTCGTAAAAAGCAAATAAAGCAATGAATGAGACAGGGAAGTTGAATCCCGATTGAAAAGCCGTTTGACCGCGGCAATGAAAAACCGGGTTGCGCCGAAACTCGGCGCACCCGGTTTAGTTCCTGTTGAATTTTTTTGTTGATTATCCGAAAAGGAAGAACAGTATGCTTACCACGAAGGAAGATACCGTGTCAAGGATTCCGTCAACTGCGTATAAGATTGACTGTAACATTTCATTTTCCTCCCGAAATATTATTGTACGGTTATTATAGCACGCGGACGCGGTACATACAACATTTTTAAAATTAAGAAAATGTTAAAATTTTATGACCTCATATATCCGATTGAATTATATAATCAATAATGTTATAATAAGATTTCGGGGGCGGTGACATGAAAAACAATTCTGACAAAACAAAAAGCAATATTGTGCTTATCGGTATGCCGGGCAGCGGAAAGAGCACCTGCGGTGTTCTGCTGGGCAAACTTTCGTGCAAGGATTTTCTCGACACCGACCTGCTCATTCAGCAGAGCGAGGGTATGCGCCTGCAGGAGATAATCGACACAAAGGGCACGGATTATTTCGCCTGCGCTGAGGAGAGGATTCTTTCTGAACTCAGGGCGGAAAACACCGTTATAGCAACGGGAGGCAGCGCGGTATGCTACGAAAGCGCTATGAAGAATCTCGCGGAAAACGGCGTTATTGTCTATCTCAAAATCACCTTTGACTGCATGATGGAGAGAATTACCGACCTTGCCACGCGCGGCATTCTTCTGCACGAGGGAGAAACGATGCTCGATATGTTCAGAAGCCGCGAGGCGCTCTATATGAAATACGCCGACATCACTGTTGACTGCGAGGAGAGCGCCGTTGCTCTCAATGTGGCGAAAATACTCGGAGAATACGAAAAATACCTCAACGGATAACGGAGAATATTATGAAAAAGGTTGTCATCATAGGCGCGGGCCCCGCGGGCATTACGGCGGGGCTTGAAATACTGCGTAACAGCGATGAATATGATGTAATTATTATAGAAGAGAGCGATTGTATCGGCGGAATATCGCGCACGGTTTTTTACAACGGCAACCGTATGGATATAGGCGGCCACAGATTCTTTTCAAAGGATGAGCGCGTAAACGAACGCTGGAACGCCCTTATGCCGCTGCAGGGAAAGCCGTCGCTGGATGATAAAATCCTCGGCAGGGAAAAGGAACTGAACGAGGGCGGACCCGACCCCGAAACGCAGGACAGGGTTATGCTTCTGCGGCAGAGGATTTCGCGCATATATTACCTCAACAAGTTTTTCGATTATCCTATTTCGATGAAGCCGCAGACATTTATAAATATGGGCTTCGGGCGCACGGTCAGATCGGGCTTCGGCTACCTTCACGCCTGCGCTTTCAAGAGAGAAGAAAACTCGCTTGAGGACTTCTATATAAACCGCTTCGGCAAAACGCTCTACTCAATGTTTTTTGAGGGTTACACCGAAAAACTCTGGGGCAGACACCCGTCGCAGATTTCCGCGGACTGGGGAGCGCAGAGGGTGAAAGGGCTGTCGATATCGGCGGTTATAAAAGATGTTCTGGGCAAGATGATTCCCTCAAAGAACAAGGAGGTTGAAACCTCGCTGATAGAGGAATTCACCTACCCGAAATACGGACCCGGTCAGCTGTGGGAGACGGCGGCTGACGAGTTTGAAAAACTCGGCGGAAAAATCATAAAGAACTGCAGAGCCGAAAAGATAATCACGAACGGCGGAAAAATCACCGCCGTGGGCTATGTGAGGGACGGAAAAGAGGAGACCTTTGAGGGCGACTTCTTCTTTTCGTCAATGCCGCTCAAAGATCTTATAAACGGAACGGACTGCGCGCCGGAGGATGTAAGAAGAATCGCGGGCGGGCTGCCCTACCGTGATTTCGTTACGGTCGGTCTGCTTGTTGACCGCCTTGCGATAAAGAATGAAACAAAAATAAAAACTCTCGGCAACATTGTTCCCGACTGCTGGATTTATGTGCAGGACACAGGCGTAAAACTCGGCAGAATTCAGGTTTTCAACAACTGGTCGCCCTACCTTGTAAAGGATCCTCTGAACACCGTATGGCTCGGTCTTGAGTATTTCTGCAACGAGGGCGATGAGTTCTGGAATATGAGCGAGGAAGATTGCGTTAAAAAAGCCGTTGGCGAACTTAAAAAAATGGGCATAATCGACGGCGAAACAAAGGTTTTCGACAGCCACCGAGAAAAAGTGAAAAAGGCGTACCCTGCTTATTTTGACACCTACGGCGAAATTGACAAGGTCATTTCGTTCCTTGACGGCTTTGACAATCTTTTCTGCGTGGGCAGGAACGGTCAGCACAGATACAACAATATGGACCACTCCATGGCAACATCGATTGAGGCGGTTTCCAACCTGCTCTCGGGAAAAAAGAGCAAGGAAAACATCTGGAATGTCAACACCGAAAACTCTTATCACGAGGAGAAAAAATAAATGAAGACCGGCAACAAGGTATTGCGCGCGCTGCTGTGCGTTCTGCTGTCGGCGGTGCTTGCCGCCGGCATTGAATGCCTTTTGTCAAATTACAGATATTTTCAATCAAAAAAATACGGCGGACCCGTGCCGCTCAATGAGAGCGTTGCCGAAAGCGATGATTCGGAAAAGGACGACAGCGGCGATTATATCCGCATGAAAGCCGGCTGCGTTGTAAACAGCATAAGCTTTGACATTTACAGCGAGACGGCGACTCAGGAAAAATACAGCGACATTTTTATAAAACTTTCCTTTCCCGGCGATGAGGGCAACTACCACCTTATGCTGACCGACAGAATCCCCGTCGGCAGTCAGAAGCGCACGCACACATATCATTTAAAGCAGGTAATAAAGGCGTACGCCGTTGAAATAAAGGTTGACAGTCCGAACGGAATTGTTGTTATTTCGGATATTGTTGTCAATCCGTCATTTCGCTTCGGCTTCAATTTTTACAGGGCGGGCATCATTTTCGCTGCGATACTCCTGCCCGCCGCGGTTTTCGCTTTTAATCTTTACAATATTTATTATGAGCCCGAAAAGAAAAAGCACCGAAAAGCAGCCGCCCTTACGGCTCTTGTGTGCGCGGGGATGACCGTTTTTTCGGGAGTGTTCATACTCAACACCAAAACCGCGGAAATCGCCTGGCCGCTTGAAAACGAGGTAAAAACCTACAATCCTTATATTCAGCAGTTTGACGCTTTCAAAAAGGGGCAGCTCAACATTGATGTTGACCCGCCCGAAGAGTTGGCTCGGCTCGAAAACCCCTACGACAAGCAGGCGAGAAAGGATATAAAATGCCTGTGGGACAGAGCGTATTACAACGGCAAATATTATTCCTATTTCGGGCTGGGGCCCTTGATTTCGCTCTATATACCTTACTATCTTGTAAGAGGAGCCCTGCCCTGCGACAGACTTCTGACTGTATTCTGCTGCGCGGTCGCCGCGTTTTTCTTCATACTTTCTGTTTTCAAATGGGTTGAGATTTTCAAAAAGAAGATTCCGTTTGTATTTCTCATCGGCGGGAGCGTGAGCGCGCTATTTTCGGGAATGCTGTTTACGCTTATGCGCGGGGTTGAGCCGTTTTATTACCTCGCCCTGCTGTGCGCGCTGATGTTCACCTGCGTTTTCGCGTTCCTTCTTATGTGCGCGTTCACTCAGAAAAAAGCGGTTAAAAGAAAGATTCTGATGATACTTTCGGGCGCGGCGTTCGGAATGGCGTTTCTCTCGAGAGTAAACACCGTTTTAGCCCCCGCGTTTATAACTGCGGCGGTAATAATTGTATTTATTATTAAATCATTTAAAGAAAAGGCGAAGTTTACGGCGGTCATTTCGGATCTCGTCTGCCTCGCGGTGCCCGTTCTGTCGGCTGTGTCTCTCGCGTTTATATTCAATTATCTTCGTTTCGGCAGCCCGCTCGATTTCGGCACGGATTATCAGCTGACCGTCAGCGACACATCTTTAAATAAACTGTTTATCGCGGGAATACCCGCAAGCGTTTACTACTATTTCTTTGAAAAGAGCACCTTCAGGGAGAGTTTTCCGTTTTTATGCGTGGGCAGAGGCGGCATTTACCCGGTCGCGAAGGATTATGTATATATCGACGACAACTGCGGTGTTTTCGCCGTGCCGCACAACATAGCCCTGCTGACCGTTCCGGTTTATCCGCTTGGCAAAAACAAATCGCCGTATGAACTCTGGGTTGTTATAGCCGGAGCCGTTGGAGTGCTCGCCGCCGCCTTCATTGATTTCTGCCTGGGCGGCGTAATATACAGATATACGGGCGATATTTCATTTGTAACGGCTTTCCTGTCGCTCGTAATTCTGCTCGAGCTTGTGAGCGCCCTCGAAAACGCCAAAGTAAAAACGCGCACACCGGCAATCGCTTTTGAGACGCTTGTTTTCAGCGTGTTCTGCATTTCCGTTATAATCGCCTCACTGCTTGCCCTGACTGTCGGCGGCAACTTTTCGGCAATGAAGGGCGGAGTATTTGAAACGATAAAACACACGGTATGCTGGTGGCTGTGAGTTTGTAACCAATTTGTAATTTAATTGTAACTGAAATGATATTGTAATCTTTGAATCGCAGTAATATAATAGGGACAACAAATCAATTAATTTGATCATATCGCAAGAGCATAATATAGATTATTGCCTTTTCATTTTTTTGTTCCACTCAGCAGAAAGCAGACTGTTCGGTCTGCTTTTTTGCTTTTTATTTATAAATTTCCCGGATTATTTTAAAAAAACTCTTGATTTTTTCAGAAGTGTTTAGTATTATAGTAGGGCTATTGATAAAAACAACTTGCGTTTCGTTATGAAGCGCGACAATCAATTACCGGTTAACAGAAGGAGGTGCCACGATGCCCAATATCAAATCAGCTAAGAAGCGTGTTATCGTCAGCAAGACAAGAGCCGCGAGAAACAAGTCCCGCAATTCCGCTCTCAAAACCGCAATCAAGAAAGCTAACGCCGCAGCGCTCGCTAAGTCGGATGATGCTCCCGCACTCATCAACGACGCCATCAAAAAGGTTGACCAGGCTTGTGCAAAAGGTCTTATTCATAAGAACAATGCCGCCCGCAAAAAGTCAGCGCTCGCAAAGCTTCTCAACGCAGAATAAGATGCGTATATAATCGGCTGCAGATTTTACTGCAGCCTTTTATTTTCGGTTGACATTTTACACAGTTGTGTTATAATAGTTAAAAATATGTGTAAACATTAAATAATTATAACGGAGGCAATTATGTGTAACTTCAAAAAGATTCTCAAGGTCATATTGATAGTTCTCGCCGTTGCTGCGGCGTGCGCGGGCATCTATCTCGTAGTCAAAAAGTTCATCGACAAGAAAAACGCTGACGCTGACAGCGAAGAAAACTACGTTTCCTGCTCCTGCGTTGACGCATAACCCAACCTCGGCTATTCCACTGCACGGAACTTGTTGTTCCGTGCTTTTTGCATTTTATATAAATTTCAAATTCTTATGATATCTTTAATTATTTATTTTATTCCTTGACAAACATATCTTTTATTTATAATATAGATTTGTCAATTAATCAGACCGTTTAATAAACAATATTTAAAAAGGAGAATAATTATGGTATTTGACAGGGTTAAGAAAATCTTTTCCGAACAGCTTGAAGTTGACGAGAGCATAATCACTCCCGACGCGTCAATCACTTCCGACCTCGGCGCGGACAGCCTCGACATCGTCGACCTCGCCATGTCAATCGAGGACGAGTTTGAAATCGAACTCTCCGAAGACGCTATTGAAAAAATCAAGACGGTTGGCGATATGGTCCGCTACATTGAGGATCGCGTCTGAGTTCCCGCATTCCCGTTTATTACCTGAAAGGAAGTTTTTGTTTTGGCAGAACAGAACAAGTTAGTTAAAGAAATAACCTCAATGGATGAGGATTTCGCCAAATGGTACACCGACGTTGTTATCAAGGCGGAGCTCGCGTCCTATTCAAGCGTGCGCGGCTGTATGGTGGTAAGACCCTACGGCACCGCTCTCTGGGAGAATATACGCAACGAGCTTGACTCGCGCTTCAAGGCGACGGGCCACGAAAATGTTATGATGCCCATGTTCATCCCCGAAGGTCTGCTCCAGAAGGAGAAGGACCATGTTGAGGGCTTCGCGCCCGAGGTTGCCTGGGTAACCCACGGCGGCGAGGAGGAACTTCAGGAGCGCCTTTGCGTGCGCCCCACTTCCGAGACGCTTTTCTGCGACCATTACAAAGACATTATTCAGTCCTATAAAGATTTACCGAAGCTCTACAACCAGTGGTGCTCCGTTGTGCGCTGGGAAAAGACCACCCGCCCGTTCCTGAGAACAATGGAATTCTTCTGGCAGGAAGGTCACACGATGCACGAAACAGCCGAACAGGCGGTTGAGGAGACAGAGCGTATGCTCAACATCTACGCCGATTTCTGCACCGACTGTCTCGCCATTCCCGTTGTTAAAGGTCAGAAGACCGACAAGGAAAAATTCGCGGGCGCCGAAAAAACCTACACAATAGAAGCGCTTATGCACGACGGCAAAGCCCTTCAGAGCGGCACGTCTCACTATTTCGGCGACGGCTTCGCCAGAGCGTTCGACATCACCTACACCGACCGCAACAATACTCTGCAGTATCCCCACCAGACATCGTGGGGTATGTCCAGCAGAATAATAGGCGCAATCATTATGACTCACGGCGACAACAGCGGTCTCGTTCTGCCACCCGCGGTGGCTCCCGTTCAGCTTGTAATCGTTCCCATAGCCACTCACAAGCCCGGTGTTACCGAAAAGGCGACAGAACTCTATGAACGCCTCGCCAAGTCATTCAGGGTAAAGATTGACCTTACCGACAATTCAGCCGGCTGGAAATTCGCCGAATATGAGATGAAGGGCGTTCCCCTGCGTCTTGAAATCGGTCCCAAGGATATTGAGAACAACCAGTGCGTGCTTGTGCGCCGCGACAGCAGGGAAAAGTCATTTGTATCGCTTGACAGTCTTGAAGAGAGCGTGAGCGCCCTTCTTAAGGATGTTCACGACGCCCTTTACGAAAAGGCGCTTGCCCGCCGTGAAGAGATGACCTATTCCGTCGCCTCCCTCGACGAGATGGTTGAAAACGCGGCTTCCCGCCCCGGCTTCATCAAGGCAATGTGGTGCGGCGAACTTGAATGCGAAGAAAAACTCAAGGAAGTCGCCGGCGTTACATCGCGCTGCATCCCCTTTGAGCAGGAAAAGATAAGCGACACCTGCGTCTGCTGCGGCAAACCCGCTAAGCACATGCTCTACTGGGGCAAGGCATATTAATTGAATCAAAAAATAAAAAGGGCTGGCTTTCAGTCCTTTTTTGTTTGGAGTAAAATATGATTATCAAAAACGCGCGTATTTTTGACAGCAGTTTTGAACTTGTAAAAAAGGATATTCTCATTGAAGGCGGAAAAATAACGGATATTTCCGACTGTATTGACGGGGATGACATTCGCGATTTTTCGGGCTGTGTTGTTATGCCGGGATTCATTGATGTTCACACCCACGCCTGCAGGGGCTTTGATATGACGGACGGCAGCGCCGCCTCCGTAAACGAGATGTCCGTATATTTAGCAGAAAACGGCGTTACATCTTTCTGCCCCGCTTCAATGACTCTTCCCGAAAGTCAACTGAAAAAAGCGTTCGAAAACACCGCCGCTGTCAAAGGGAATGAAAATGGCGCCTATATTCACGGAATAAATATGGAAGGCCCGTTTATTTCAGCCGCCAGAAAGGGAGCGCAGAGCGAAGAATACATAGTTTCTCCCGATTTTGATATGTTCTCCCGTTTAAACGCCGTGTGCGATATAAAGCTCGTTGCCGTCGCTCCCGAAACGCAGGGAGCGGATGAATTCATAAAGGCGGCAAAAGAGATATGCGCCGTATCGCTCGCGCATACTCAGGCGGATTATGACACGGCGATGAGGGCGTTTTCGCTCGGCGCGAACCACGTGACTCATCTTTTCAACGCCATGCCTCCCCTGCTCTCCCGCGCGCCCGGAGTTGTGGGCGCCGCGTTTGACAGTGAAAATGTTTACTGCGAACTTATCTGCGATCTCATCCACATTTCGCCCGCTGTTCTCAGGGCGGCGTTCAAAGTGCTCGGCGAGGACAGAACCGTTGTTATCAGCGATTCAATGGCTGCGGCCGGTCTGGGTGACGGAGAGTACTCCCTGGGCGGTCAGAAGGTTTTTGTAAAAGGCGGCAGGGCAACTCTTGCGGACGGAACAGTCGCGGGCAGCACAACAAACCTTTTCAGCGAATTCGGAAATCTCCTCTCAATCGGCATTCCGCTTAAACAGGCGGTAAAATCCTGCACAATAAACCCGGCGAAATCAATTAATGTTCATAATGAAACGGGCAGTATCGAGAAAGGAAAGAACGCCGATCTGCTTATTACATACGAAGATTTTTCCGAGATAAAAGCGGTATTTATCAAGGGCAAAAAATTCAATTAAATAACGGCTTAATCAAGATTTGCAGGAAATCCTGTAAATCTTTTTTTACGGGTTTTGTATAATACGGTATAAATGAATAAAAGCCCTTAAATTTTTGTAAAGCCCGTTTCTTTACGCGTGTGGAAAACTTTGTGGAAAAAGTGGAAAACTTTTTTATTTTTCTTTTTTCGATATTAAAACCGTAAAGATTTGCGCTTTACAGGGCGTTTTGATTCTTTTGTGGAATAATAACGCTTTTGAATATACATTTATATAATCACCGCCCTTCTGCAGTTTTTTAAATCAAATCCTGCATTTCGCAAAAAAGTGCGCAAAACGTGAGAGGTTGTTATTGAATGATTATTTCTTTTGTGGTAAAATATTTTTAATCTTTTTCAGGGAGAATGATATATGAGTAAAAAGTATGATGTTGTTGTTATCGGCGCCGGAAACGGCGGTCTGACGGCGGCGGCAAAACTCGCCCTCGAGGGCAAGAAGGTTCTGCTTCTTGAAAAGCACAATCTGCCCGGCGGAAGCGCCACGAGTTTTGTACGCGGCAGGTTCGAATTTGAGGCGTCGCTGCACGAGCTGTGCGGCATAGGTCCGGAGCTTACCGTTGACGGAGAACTCAAAAAAATGTTTGACGAACTCGGTGTGTCCGAAAAAATCGAGTGGATCGCCCTCAAAGAGGCGTTTCGCATGATAACGCTCGACGATGAGGAAAACATCGACTACACCCTGCCCGTGGGCAGAGAGGCGTTCATTGACAAGGTTGAGGAATACTGCCCCGGCAGCAGAGGGGTAAGCAACGCGCTTTTCGATATAATCGAGGAATCGAACGCGGGGCTTGACTATCTCGGCACAATAACGGATTTTTCAACCGACATATTCAAAAAGATTTTCGGCGAATACAGCGACTTTATAAACACGGCGGGCTACACCGTAAACGAGGTGTTTGACGCGCTCAACGCCCCGAAAGCCGTGCGCGACTGCTTCGGCGGCTACTGGCTCTATCTCGGCACAAATCTCGACGAGGAGAGCTTCACCCACTATTTCACAATGTTCAAATCCTATGTGATTGACGGCCCCGTTATTCCTAAATCACGCAGCCACGTCATTTCGAGCGCCCTGCTTTCACGCTTTGAGGAACTCGGCGGCGAGGCGTGGATGAACACCGCGGTAAAGAAGATTAATGTAATTAATAACAAAGCAGTCGGAGTCACGCTTGAAAACGGCGAAATGATTGAGAGCGACTATGTTGTGTGCAACGCCGCGGCTTACAATATGTACACAAAGCTTCTCGACAAAGAGGTTGTTCCGAAGTTCCAGATAAAGAAACTCAACTCCGCCAAACTCGCGCCCAAGGGCTTCTCGCTCTTCCTCGGGCTTGATACCTCACCCGAAGAACTCGGCATAACAAATCACAGTTATTTCATTTACAACACAGCCGATTCTGCAAAACAGGCGCAGCTTACAAAAAGCAGAGCCACAAACGGCTTACAGGCGGCGGTATGCCTCAACAACGGCGTGCCGGACTGCTCCCCCGAGGGCACAACCATACTTTATATAACCGCCATATTCACGGGCGATGAGGCGTGGAACGATGTTACAGAAGAAAACTATGTGAATGTTAAACGCGAGTTTGCCGACAAGGTGATTGAAAACTTCGAAAAAGCCACGGGAACGAAAATCCGCGAGCATATTGAGGAAATTGAAATCGCCACTCCCGTAACCTACGCGAGATATCTCGACGCGCCCAACGGCACGATTTACGGCTTTGAAAACACCGGCAGCTACGGCGTTGTTCAGAGAGTGGCTACCGACGCGATTGGTCCCAAAATCGCCAATCTCTACTACGCCGGCGGCTACGGCACGCGTTCGCTCGGCTTCAATCCCGCCTATTCATCGGGCTATGAAGCGGCGCAGAATGTTCTGGGAAATATGAAAAAGGAGGGGCAGAGCAAATGAAAATAAAAGCATTACCGCTTAAAAACGGATTAAAGGATTTTGCCAACACCGTTTCAACCATTCCCGCGCGTCTGGGCGATGTGGCAAAGGCGTCCGACACCCTTCCCCTGCCCACCGATTCTTTTCAGGTAAACAAGGTAGCCCGCGCCCTTCATCCGAAAGAACAGCCGCTCACGGTTACCAAAGTTGAAGATGTTACGGACGATTTCAAGCGCTATTACCTGAAATCGGAAAACGGCAGAACCGCTTATTTCAGAGCGGGGCAGTATATTTCGATTACGCTTAAAATCGGCGAATCCCTCTGCACAAGGGCGTATTCGCTTGCGTCATCCCCGAAAGAGGCGCTTAAAAACGAATACTGCATAGCGGTCAAAAGAGCCGCGGGCGGCTTCGTTTCGGACTATATTCTCGACAATGTTAAAGAGGGCGACACCCTCACCTCCTACGCTCCCGAGGGCACCTTCGTCTATGAGCCGCTCAGGGACGCGAAAACGGTTATAGGCGTAGCGGGCGGCAGCGGTATAACTCCGTTCCTCTCACTCGCGAAAGCGATTGACGAGAGAAGCGAAAACTTAAATCTGATTCTGCTCTACGGCGCTCGCACGGAAAAGGACCTCGCTTTCAAAAAAGAACTTGACTCAATCGCCGAAAATAACGGCAGTTTCAAAGTGGTCTATGTGCTCAGCGAGAGCAAGGCGAAGGGTTTTGAGCACGGCTTTATCGGCGCGGATCTTATAAAAAAATACGCCCCGAAGGGCGAATACAGCGTTTTTGCCTGCGGACCCGCGGCGATGTATAAATTCCTTAAAGGCGAAATTGAAAAACTCGGTCTCAAGAAAAAATACGTGCGATTTGAAATGCAGGGAACGGCAAACGGCGAGGCAAAGAGCGGCGAAACCTACAAAATGACGGTTATAAACCGCGGCGAGACCTCGGAATTTACCTGCAGGGGCGATGAGACAGTGCTGACCGCGCTTGAAAGAGCCGGGGTGCCCGTGCCCGTGAGATGCAGAAGCGGCGAGTGCGGATTCTGCAGAAGCAAACTTGTAAGCGGCGAGGTGTATATTGACGAGAGCGCCGATTACCGCAGAATTGCGGACGCCCGTTTCGGATATATCCACCCGTGCTGTTCGTTCCCCGTGAGCGATATAACAATAAAGATTAACTGAGAAAAAGACCTGCGGGCATAAACCCGCAGGTCTTATTTTTATAAGTATTTTTCCACCTCGGCGACGGTTTCGGCTATGTTCGCGCCGGAGGAATCGATTTTTTTCGTGTTTTCGTGCCCCGTTTTAACAAGCACGCAGTCGGCTCCGACTGTTTTCGCGAGGTCGTAATCGTGAATGATATCGCCTACGGCGAGTATTTTCGCGCCGGGTTTCATATTGTTGTTGATATACTCGACCGCCCTGTCAATTTTTGATGTGGCAAGAAAATCCTCTGCGCCGAGCACGGCGTCGAAATAGCCGCCTATGTCGAATTTTGCAATAGCGTCGGCTAGCTGATTTTTTTCGCAGGAGGAGACGAGAATCTGACGGACTCCCGCGTTTCTGATTTTGCCGAGCAGTTCTTCCGCGCCGGGCGCCACGGTGCAGTCGAGGTTTACATAATACTCATAGCCGTCGTTGTATTCGCGCAGAAGCGAGGTGTATTCCTCCTTCTCCATATCGAAAACCTGCTCGTAAAAGCAGCGGATGGGTACGCCTATGCACTCCCTGTAGCGCACAAGGTCTATTCTTTCCATATTGCGCCTGTCAAGCATATCGTTTACGCTTCTTAAAGACGCGGAAACATCATCGAGAAGGGTGCCGTTCCAGTCCCAAATAACAAGATCGTATTTCACTGTATTCCTTTCGGTGTAAAGGCGTTTACCGTTACACATTGTTATTTTTCAAGTTTGTTTCTGAGTTCGATTATCTCGAGCAGTTCATTGGTCATCCGCTTCATATATCCGTTAATTTCCGGGTCGCGCATAAGATAAATCCCCGCCCTTCGCACCGCGCGGACGAATTTCGGGGAAACGCGGGCGTTTTCAAGCGTCAGCGGGCAGATTGAAGCCCTCGGGTCGGTTATCACAACAATCTTTTCGTGACCGTTTTTGGGAAGAATCAGAGGAAAAAGCGGGAAAATTCTGCAGCCGAGGGGGCGGAAATTTCTGTTGCACTCGCCGTTGCAGCGCAGCGCCGAAAATCCGAAATTTCCTTCCGTTTCACAAATTGTAAAGCCGTTGCCCTTTACAAGTTCATCCTCATAGGGGAAAAGAAAAACGCAGTCGTTTTCGTCACCGCCGCAACAGGCGGACGAGCACAGATACCCGCAGTTTACATTTTCAAGCGGAGTTGTGTTTTTGAGAAGCGCGTACGCGTTTTTCAGCGCTCTTTCTGCGGACTCTGTCATATCATTCCCTCCCTGCTTTTAGATATTCTATAAAATTTTTGTCCGATTATCAAGTTTTTTTACAAATATCTTTAAATTTCTTTTTTCTTGGTATATAATTACAATATAAATATATCGGGAGTTTTGTTATGCTCACTTTAATCATTGTTCTTTGCGCGCTTACCTGCGCGAGCGCGACGGCGACAATCATCTTCCGCAGAAAGGGTCAGTCCTTCAACGGAATGCTCTGCAAATTCCTTTCGAGTTTCGGCTTTATGTCGATTGCCTTTGTGGGCTACTGCTACAACAACGACTCAAACCCCTACTATTTCTGCCTGGCGATTTTCGCGCTGATGTTCGGGCAGGGCGGCGACATACTGCTCGGCTTAAAGGAGATTGCGCCCAAATTCCGCTCGCGCCTTATGGCGATGGGAACCTCGTCCTTCCTCGTGGGTCATATCTTTTTTATATGGGCATTCATGCTCATTTCGGGTGTGTCGGTTCTTCCGTTCATCACCGGAGCCGTGATTTTCGCGGGGGCTGTTGTGCTTATAAAGGTGCTCAAATTCAACGTTGACAAAAAGTTGTTCGTTCTTCTCGCGCTCTATTACGGAATTCTTTTCGCAAAGGGAGTTTCATCCTTTGTCGCCCTTTACCGCACGGGAGACCCCGCTTTCATCGTTTCCTCAGTCGGCAGCGTGCTGTTCATAATAAGCGACACCGTGCTTGCGTTTATCTACTTTTTCCCGGTCAAATCCAAAAACCGCCTAGTAACCATAGAACTTGCCACATATTATCCCGCTCAGATACTGCTCGCGCTCACTGTGGCGCTTATAAATCAATAAGATATTACACATTCGCCGCGTGTTGACAGCACGCGGTGATTTTTTATGAAAAAATCTTCAATCCGCCTTGACTTATTGGTTAAAATGTTAGATAATTATACTGTTATTTTTTGGAAGGAGAGATATTATGGATTTATCAAAACTCATTGAGAAAAAAGCGGACTACGCGCAGTATATGTTTGAGGAAATCAAGCATATATGCACAAAGTTTGAAAAGAGAGACCCCGGTTCAAACGGCGAAAAACAGGCGTGCGAATATATGGGCGGCGTTCTTAAGGATCTCGGCTGTGACAAAGTCGATGTTGAATCTTTCAAGGAAAATCCCAAATCATTCTACGGCTGGATTTACATCACAATCACCTGCGTTCTCGCGGCAATCGCGCTGTTCTTCTGCGGCACGCTCACCGGCAATGTTGTTCTGCCTATAATCGGCGTTGTTCTCATCGTTTTCGGCCTTGCGCTCGCTCTGCTTCAGTTCGGCGTTTACAAAAAGACGGTTGACGCTCTTTTCCCCGAAAAGACCGGTCACAATGTAACCGCTCTTAAAAAGCCCACCGGCGAAGTCAAAAGAAGAATTATCTTCAACGGTCACCCGGACGCTGCCTGGGAATGGCCCGTAAACTACAAGCTCGGCGGCGTAGGCTTTGAAGGTCATGCCATTCTCTGTGCCGTCGGCGCAGTATTCTATATTGTTCTCAATGTTTTAGCCGCTGTGAAAGTATCATCCGGCGCGGAAGTCGACGGGCTTGTCAAAGTCGGTCTCTGGGGACTTCTTTTTGTTCCGTTCCTTGTAGGTCTTTACTTTATGGTCAACTACAAAATAGTTGTTGACGGCGCAAACGACAATCTCTCCGGCTGCTACATGGGCATCGCCGTTCTCAAGGCGCTCAAGGATGAGGGAATTGAACTTGAAAACACCGAGGTAGGCGTTGTTCTTACCGGTTCGGAGGAAGCGGGTCTTCGCGGCGCAAAGGCGTGGTGCGAAGCTCACAAAAACGACTTCAACGATGTTCCCACCTTCATTTATTCCTACGACACAATTCACGACCCGAAATATCTGCTTGTAAATTACCGCGACTTAAACGCAACCGTAAAAGCGGACAAGGATGTTTCCGACCTGTTTATGGAATGCGCTCAGGAGCTCGGCGTTACCTGCAACAAGGGTATGGTTCCCCCTCTCGGCGGCGCAACCGACAGCGCGGCTTTTGCTCAGGCAGGTTTCAGAGCCACAGGTATTACCGGACTCAACCACAAACTTGAAAGCTACTATCACACCAGAAAAGACTCGTGGGACAATATGAACCTCGACGGCCTCGCGGACTGCTTCGCCGTGAGCGTAAGGGTGCTTGAGAAATTCGATAACGGCGCAAAACAGTAAACTGCATATTAAAATCCCGCAGGAGATTTCCTGCGGGATTGTTTTTTGGTTTGTTTGATAATTGCTGTAAGAAACGGCTTCGCCGTTTTTCGCCACACCCGTCTTGCTCGCTTCGCTCACAATCCACCCTCTCCGTGCTTGGAGAGGGCTGGCTGCCAATTATTTTTTTATATGCATTATTGTTAGACTATTTTAAGCAACGGAAAAAAGCGTTATTTTACAAAGCAGATTGAAAGGGCGATTATGAACTGGGCAATATAATATGTTGCGTGGTTTGTGATTACATCGACCGGGCGGTTTTTACCCTCGCCGAAATATGTTCCGCTCAGAATAAAATCGGAAACAAGAAAGAATAAACCGGCAACAGCCATCATATTGACGGGAACGCATTTAAACGAGTTCTGAATCGCGAACGATATCGCGAGAGCGGGCAGTGAAAACACGAACACGGTGTAGATAATCGCTATGGCTTTATACTGACCGTACTTTATTTTCATAACATCTTCGCCAAAAATGTTTAGCACTGCGGCTATGACCGAAACAGCGAGGGGAATGATGATAAATTTGATATTCCCGCGGATATAAAAGAAGGTAATCATTGCCGCGGCATAAAAGATGTGGCCGATGCCGAAAACCGCGAAGCCCGCGCAGGTGTAAACCTTTTCACTCTCAGGATGGGCGTATTTGAGGTCGAGCCAGATATCGCCGAGCATTCCGAGGATAAGCCCCGACAGAATAAGCAGACCGTAAACTGTTTTTCCCTCGATGACCGATGCCGTAATCGCGGTAAAAATAAACAGCAGTGAAACAATGCTTTTGAGTACCGCGACCGACGCGCACGCGCCTTTTTTTACCCTCTCCCTTAAAAATACGCAGAGCATAACCGCTCCGCAGGCGGTCAGAACATAAGGCACAATCATAAAAGCCCCTCCGGTATTCAGAATTTCACAAAACCTATCTATTTAATTATAATTCTAATTCGGTATAATAGTCAACAGTTTTTTGTTAAAATTGATTAATAATTTTTATTTTTCACTTTTTAATTTGTAAAATGTAAACAAATTATGTACATTTGAAAGAATTATTGATATTTTTAATTATGGATGATAGAATAATAATAAGAAAACACTTTTCCTGAACAATCACAAGCCGTCGGAAAGGGACGGTAAAATAATACTGATTGATGCGAGCACAATAGTTCATGCAAAACGTGCGCAAAAATACATGGACGATTCCGATATTGAAAAAACTTATGAACTGTTCTGCAACTATGAAGATGTGATTGATTTCGCTAAAGTAGTTACAGAAGATGATGTAGCCGGCAAGGAGTTGAGATATGAAAAAAGAAACAATAACGGAACTCTTGCTTAACGGCAACTCATCAAGTCAGTATGAATTTGCTAAAAGTTGCAATGATGAAGAAGCTTTATATTTGTTTGCATATAATTATAATTGGGGCGATGGGTTTTCCATTCCTACTGCTATTATAAATAATTCTAATTGCACTTTAAACCTTGCTTTAATGATTTTTTATGCAGGCGATGGTTACAGTTATCTTCTTGAGAAACCGGAAGAATCAGAGTCAAAAGAATGGTTTAAGTTTATAACCGATTTATATATGAGAATTAAAGGCAACACATTTAAGATTGGCAAAGTAGCGTTTAATGTTCCTTTAACAAAAGTTCAAATATTTAAGTTGAAAAAGCAGCTTGCCGAAGATGAACAAATCTTTACTAATCAAATTGATGGAATTGACTGTAATATTGACTTGTAACGAATACGATACAGACATAAACCGTTGAAAAGGAGGAAGAAAAATGACGGCTGTATTTAAACCTTCACAGGCAAAGGGAAAACTTCAGGCACCCTCGTCAAGAAGCATTGCGCACCGCCTCATTCTGTACGCGGGCCTTTGTGAAGAAGAAAGCGTCATACGCAATGTCGCCTTTTCTCCCGATATCCTCACAACGGTTTCGTGTTTGCAGGAAATGGGGGCGCAATGCAGCAGGGACGGCTCAACCCTGCGTATAAAAGGCATAAACCCTCTGCTTCGCAAAAAAGCGGTCGCCTTTGACTGCGCGTCCTTCAACAGCACCCTCGGCTTTATGCTGCCGATTGCTATGGCATCCGGCAAAAAAGCGGTGTTTGAGGGCGAAAGTTCACTTTTTGAGCGCTCATACGATGTGTGCAGAAAGGTGTGCGAAGCGCACAAAATCAAGTTCAAAAAATCCTCTTCCAAAATCGCAGTTCACGGCTCTCTCAAAAAAGGAGATTACAATGTTCTCGGCTCCGAGAGCAGCCATTTCATAAGCGGTCTGATTTACGCGCTCGCGCTGATTGACGGCAAAAGCAGAATATTCATCACTCCCCCGATTGACGGCAGAAACTACATTGATTTAACCGTGAAAGTGCTTGCGGGTCAGGGCGTTGATGTTTCCTGGAGCGGTCAGTCCATGGTGGTTGTAAACGGCGGAAAGAAATTTACGCCCCTTGACCTTGACATTGAGGGCGACTGGTCCTCGGCGGCGTATTTTGAGGCGTTCAACGCAATAGGCGGCGAGGTGGAACTTGAAGGGCTCTCCGACGGCAGCGTGCAGAACGATGTGATTTACCCCGAACTGTTCAGACAGCTTCGCGAGGATGAAAGTCCCGAAATCAACATTGCCGACAACCCCGATTTAGCGCCGATACTCTTTGTTTACGCGGCGCTCAACAGAGGCGCCACCTTCAGAGGACTCAACAGATTCAAGCCGAAGGAAAAACTCTGTATTGAAAAACTCGCGAAGGAGCTGTCCAAACTCAATGTGTTCCTCGCCCTCGGCGATGAGACGGCGATTATAAACAAATCGCTTGTAAAGCCCTCGTCAACTCCCGTGTCGGCAAACGGCGACCACAGGGCGGTTATGGCGCTTGCGGTGCTGCTTTCAAATGTGGGCGGAGCGCTCGAAGGGGCGGAAGTGATTGACGGCTTTGTGCCGCAGTACTACGACAAGTTAAGTGAAATCGGGATTGAGTTCAGAAAAAAATAAACCATAAAAAATGCAGGTCGGGTAAAGGGCGGTCCTTCATAAGCCAGTAATGCCTCAAAGAGCGACCTTCGCACATCTTATGCAGGTATTCCTCCTCGGAATACGGCAAGTATTACTCGTCGTCATAACCTGCAAATATGCACAAATTTCATCTCTTTGAGGTG
>JAEEGL014196441.1_pt1 | contig 38605 bp, 36 predicted proteins | sample 9134231 | NCBI WGS metagenome assembly JAEEGL01 (sample SAMN16246548, study PRJNA631951) | gut metagenome | biome: gut microbiome; feature: rumen; material: fiber-attached | host: Bos | place: Iran: Karaj | collected 2018-10 | reverse complement strand
GTGCTTCCGAGCCAGTTCCACAGCCAGTTTCGTACTCTCGTAACAAGCCTCCACACTGCGTATCTCCGGATGGTGTGTCACCTTCGGGTCGTCCCCATACTGCGTCTTGGCGACTGCCATGTTCCGGTTGATGATACCAGTGTCTTCACAATGCGCCATCAGAGGCAGCGGGGAGGTACTGAAGATACGCTCCAGAGACTCCCTACGGTCTACCAGCATATTCCCTGTAGAAGAGCCCATAAAGAGTTTGATACCAGGAATACGGTGGATATCCAACTGACTGAAAGTATCGGTATTGTCATTGGTGGCACCATAGAAGAAACTATAATTGACATGACTCTTCTGTCGCGCCAGCGCAAATTTCTCCTCCAACGCCTCCAAGGTGGTCGTCTGCGGAACAGTATTCGGCATATCGAAGAAAGAGGTCACACCACCTGCTGCCGCTGCCCGCGACTCACTGTCCATATCGGCTTTTTCCGTGAGTCCAGGCTCCCGGAAATGGACATGGTCGTCAATGATACCAGGGAGGATGAAACAACCTTTACAGTTGATAGTTGAAAGGCTACGGGTAGGCGAGCTTTGCTCGGGAATGAGTTGAGAGTTGAAAGTTGACCTTTGTCCTTTGTCCTTTGTCCTTTGTCCTTCGACTATATCAACGATATTCCCATCCTCGATAAGGATGGTGCCATCGAAGGTCCGACCTTCATTAACAATCGTTCCACCTTCAATGACCGTTCTCATTCCACGATTATTTCTGAGGGATATTAGTCAAAGGAGCAGGAGAAGTCGTCTCGGGATTCTCCAGGATAGACTGGTCACCCAGTCCGTTCATCCGTTTCTCGTTCTCCTGAGCCGTCTGATAATAGTCCTTGACATAAGGGTCTTCCTTGAATTTCTTCGTAGCCTTCGACATGATATCCTCAATCTGCGGTGTCAGGATGGGATAGCGGTACTGGCTGGTAATCATCATGAAGACACCCGGTCCCAGTACATTGTCGAAATTCGCCTCGATGAACTTCATCACCAACCGGTCCTCCTCTGCTGCGATTTTTGCCGCCTCTGCAGAGAGCTGTCGGTTGATGACCTCCTCGTCAATGCCCTCTAACAGCATCTGGCTCTGTTTGTGGGAGAGTTCGTTCATCTGACTGGTCAACTGATTATGCCGGTCAATGAACAGGTAGAGGGAGTCATTCATAGGTGTACCGCCCACCAACTGGCGGACATTATCTATCGTCACGGTAATCTCACCTTTCTCCAATACGATAGGCATGATACTCTCATCGTCCATAAACAGACTGGCCATACGGACTGTATCAAGCAATCCCGTAAAGTGAAACTCACCATGAACAACATCACAGGAGTCTATATTCTTGAATTCGTTGTTCTTAATCGCCTTCAGATAGAGCTTACTGCCATCCAACGCCGAAATAGAGGAAGAGCCCTCCACATTGTATGAGCTGGCACACGACATCAAGAGTGCGACAATAACGGACGAAATGAAAAACTTCTTCATTCTTATTTATCTGTTTTCATGTGCAAAAGTACAACGATGGTTTGAAAAGAAAAAATATATTTGCGCAATTTAATACATTTGTGCATTAATTAGCGTTTTTTTGCCTACTTTGCTTCTTTTTCCAATTCATTAGCAATTCGATGACTGGTATAAAGCTGGAGAATGGCAGCGACCAACAGGACGACAATCCAGTTATTATGTACATATTTTATATATACCAAGAAGTTCAGTCCAAGGAAATTCGCCTGATTGGCAAACATCATCAGGGCGGCTATCAGGAAAAGGACATCGCTGATCAGCATGATACGACGAAGACGACGGATGGTTATATTCGACCCCTCATAAGTCTGGCGCATCTGGATAGCAGCAAACAGCAAGGCACCCGGGGCAAAAATGTAAGGTGCCCATGACTGGAGGAAAAGACTGGCTCCCGAGCCTATCACCATCAACAAGCCCCCTAATAGCAACAAAATAGTTTCTGTCTTACTCAGTTGTCTCATGACTAGATGTTGTTGGAGATTGTTCTTCACCGAAGACAAAGATATCCTCATCGTCCGCCTTCATAAAATACCGCTCACGGGCAATCTTCTCTATCGCCTTGGGGTCACTATTCAGTTTCTTAATCTGCGCATTATCATGGTTATACTGGTCCTTCTGGTGTTGGATATCCTGTTCCAACTCCTCGATGAGCTGCTGGTTCTTAAAATGATGCCACACACTATTCTCATCGATGAAACCTATCAGTAACACCGCCAACAACGTCACTATCCCGTATTTCAACCAGGGAGAGCGGTATAATTTTCCGAGTATTTTCTTCAGTCGATCCATAATATGTGGGCAAAATTACTAAAAAATATCAATTATCCATTCTCTATTCTCATTTTTTTTGTAATTTTGCCCTTAAATTTTTAGAATGATGGAAGAATATATTGTTTCAGCGCGGAAATACAGACCGACCTCTTTTGATACGGTCGTCGGACAACAGGCGCTGACCACGACACTGAAGAATGCGGTGAAGAGCGGAAAACTGGCTCACGCCTATCTGTTCTGCGGTCCCAGGGGTGTGGGAAAGACCACCTGTGCCCGCATCTTCGCCAAGGCCATTAACTGTCTGTCACCCACAGAACAGGGAGAGGCTTGCGGACATTGTGAGAGTTGTCAGGCATTCAACGAGCAACGCTCGTTCAACATCTTTGAGTTGGATGCCGCCTCCAACAACTCCGTGGAGCATATCAAGACCCTGATGGAACAGACCCGTATCCCGCCACAGGTAGGAAAATACAAGGTGTTCATCATCGATGAGGTACACATGCTCTCCACGGCTGCCTTCAATGCCTTCCTAAAGACACTGGAGGAGCCCCCCGCCCATGTCATCTTCATCCTTGCCACTACGGAGAAACACAAGATCCTGCCAACCATCCTGAGCCGTTGTCAGATCTACGACTTCGAGCGCATGACAGTACGTAACACCATCGACCACCTAAAAGCAGTGGCAGAGAAAGAGGGGGTGCAGTATGAGGAACAGGCTCTCGCCATCATTGCGGAAAAAGCTGACGGCGGTATGCGTGATGCCCTGAGCATCTTCGACCAGGCCGTGTCGTTCTGTCAGGGAAATATCACCTACCAGAAAGTCATTGAAGACCTGAACGTCCTCGATATAGAGAACTACTTTAAGATCATCGACCTGGCAGTTGAGAACAAGGTGGCAGATATCATGGTACTGCTCAACCAGATCATCAACAAGGGATTTGACGGAGGACTGCTCATCGGCGGACTTGCCAAACATGTACGGAACGTGCTGATGGCAAAAGACCCACAGACACTCCCCTTGCTGGAGGTCAGTGACCAGCAACGGGCACGCTACCAACAACAGGCCCAGAAATGTGAGATCCGTTTCCTGTATGATGCCCTGCGGTTGATGAACCAATGTGACATCAACTACCGACAGTCATCGAACAAGCGACTGCTCGTGGAACTGACCCTCATCGAGGTGGCACAACTCACACAACCCGATGATGCGGTAGGCAGTGGGCGTAAGCCCAGAAGATTAAAATCCCTGTTTAAGCAACTGATACAACAACCTCTGCCCCAGAAAGCAGCCCCGCAGGTAGCTGCGGCAGAGAAAATTGTGTCTCAGAGTACTCAGAATTCTCAGAGTTCTCAGAGTTCTCAGAGTTCTCAGAGTACTCAGAGTACTCCGACAACCACTTATAATTCCGCTTCGCGTCCTCAGCTCAAAAAGGCAGTGGGTTTTACCGCCCTTAAGAACAAAGCCAATTCCAAGGGAAAGATGCAGATCATCCCGGGAACACTGGCCCCTAACGATCCCAATGCCATCATCAAAGACGAGCAGTTGGATTTCACACAGCAGGAACTGGAACTACAATGGATGATGATGTGTAACCGTATGCCCCAGTATCTGAGTGGTATTGCCACCCGCATGAAGAACATGAATCCTGTCATCACGGAGATGCCCCATGTGGAGGTGAGCGTAGACAACCAACTTGCCTACGACCAGATGACGGAAATCAAACACACCATCCTTAACACCCTCAGATACTACCTTCATAACAATGCCATCACCTTTGACATCAAGATTGCAGCGCATGGGGAGAAAGTCCGCATTCTAACCCGTAGGGAACAGTTTGAACTGATGGAAAAAGAAAATCCCGCCGTTGCAAAACTGCGGGAACTCCTAGATCTTGAGTTAGCCTGATAACGGTTAACGGTTAGAGGTTAACGGTTAGAGGTTAGAGGTTAGAGGTTATAGGTTAAATGAGGGTCATTCCTAATTTCTTACACTCTGAACGCATATCATCCGGCCAGATGGATGCCTGGATCTCTCCGATATGTCCTTTGTGAAGGAGTACCATACACAAACGACTCTGTCCGATACCGCCACCGATACTCAAAGGCAACTGACCATTGAGCAGTTTCTGGTGGAAATAAAGTCCTTCACGCTCCTCCTGACCTTCCAGTTTCAACTGGCGTAACAACGACTCCTTATCAACACGGATACCCATAGACGACAACTCAAAGGAGCGTCCCAAGACAGGATACCAGATGAGGATATCACCATTCAGACCAGCCAGTCCGTGCTCTCCGACAGTCGACCAGTCGTCATAGTCAGGAGCACGTCCGTCATGCTTCTCGCCATTCGACAGTTTTCCACCGATACCTATGACAAACACAGCACCATACGCCTCACAGATAGCATCCTCACGTTCCTTGGGCGACTTGTCGGGATACATCTTCAACAGTTCCTCGGCATGGATGAACGTAATCTTCTCCGGCAGGAAGGGTTTGATCTGCGGATAGGTCTCACAGGTCAGGTACTCCGTACGACGGATAGCGGCATAGATGCGCTCCACCACATTCTTCAGATAGGCAACAGTACGCTGCTCCTTTGTGATGACAGCCTCCCAGTCCCACTGGTCGACATACAGGGAATGGAGGTTATCCAATTCCTCATCCGCCCGGATAGCATTCATATCCGTATAGACACCATAGCCCGGTTCTATCTGATACTCCGCCAAGGAGAGGCGCTTCCACTTCGCCAGGGAGTGAACAACCTCCGCACGGGCATCACCAAGGTCCTTAATAGGGAATGTCACAGCACGCTCCACCCCGTTCAGGTCGTCATTGATACCCAGTCCTTTCAAGACAAACAAAGGAGCTGTCACACGGCGAAGACGTAACTCTGTCGATATATTCTGTTGGAAAAACTCCTTAATCAGTTTGATACCCTGCTCCGTCTGTTTCATATCGAGCAGGGACTGGTAGTCGATTGGTTTAATCAGTTGACTCATCTCGTATATTTACTATTTGACAATTTACAATTTACTTTATTCTACTATTTTGCGTGCAAAGGTACTACTTTTAAACTAATCTGCAAGAATAAAACCAAAATATTTTGCAAAATGACAGTAATTTCTCTCATTTCCTATCATTTTGCATCTCAAACACAGGTTATGGGTTAAAGGTTAAAGGTTATAGGTTATAGGTTAGCGGTTATAGCGTAATCATTAAAAGATAAAAAAAATATAAACTTTAAACTCTAAACTCTAAACTTTTTTGTATCTTTGCAAAATCTTTTGCAAAGATACTACTTTACAAGGTCCCGTAGCTTAGCTGAATAGAGCGTCAGATTCCGGTTCTGAAGGTCTTGGGTTTGAATCCCAACGGGATCACTATTATATTAGTAAGGAGGATACCTATGAGAAAAATTATTGTGACCGTGGCACCTGTCTGTCACGTTGGCAAGGAGATTCCTGCCGAATGCAAAAACCCGCTCACGCCAGAGGAGATAGCCGAAGACACCATCAACTGTTACAAAGCAGGAGCCTGTGAGGTACACCTCCATACCCGTGATTTGCAAGGTAATCCCACTTTTGAACTGGACGTGTTCCGCCAAACCATTGGACTGATCCGTAAGGAGACAGATATGATCATCCAAGGATCAACGGGCGGACTGTCAACCCTTTCCCTTGCCCAGCGGTGTGTCAGTCTTGACGTTCCAGAAGTAGAGGTCGCCTCCCTGAACATGGGCAGTGTGAACTTCGGGGAGACGGTATATGTCAATACCATGCCTGACCTGCGCTACTGGGCAAAACGGTTGGACGAGACCAATACCGTCCCTGAGATGGAACTTTTCGACCTGAGTCATGTGGAATGCGCCACTCGTCTTGCCGACGAGGGAGTCATCCACCGTCCCCTGCATTATAATTTCTGTGTGGGACCCGGCAACTCCTCGAACCTTTCCGCCACCGGACGTAACCTCGCCATGCTGACCAGTCTGATGGAGCCTGGCACCTCCTGGGGTATCACCCATGACTCGATGAAAGACTTCTCCATCCTGGCCTGTGCCATCGGCATGGGAGCATCAGTCGTACGTGTCGGTTTTGAGGACAGTTTCTATTATGCACCAGGCAAACGCGCCCATACCAATGCAGAACTCGTGGAGAAACTCGTTGCCCTTATCCGCATGATGGGGTGTGAACCAGCCACCCCTGCAGAAGCAAGGGAAATGCAACATATCAAGTAAGATGGAAGAAGTAAGATGGAAGATGGTTGTCTTAGACGACGACCCCACAGGAATCCAGACAGTACATGGATGTCTGCTTGTCACCCAATGGGATGAGGAACATGTACGACTGGGCTTTGAGGACGCAGCACCTTTCTTCTATATCCTGACCAATACCCGGGCAATGACCCGTGAAGAGGCTGCCCGTGTTACAAGAGAAGCCATGGAGACCGTGGTAAGAGTCAACGAGCATTTCGGTTACCGTCTCATCATTGTCAGTAGGAGTGACTCCTGTCTGCGTGGACATTTCCCTTTGGAAACCGATGTGATGCGTACTGTACTGCATGAACATGGGGAGACTGTATTCCACCAAACACCGTTCTGTCCTGCCTTTATTGAGGCGGGACGCGTTACAATAGACGGTATCCATTATATGAAAGACGGTGGGAAATTGATTCCCGTCAGTGATACCGAGTTTGCCCGTGATAACGTATTCGCCTATCACACCAGTGTGCTGACAGACTATATCCGTGAGAAAGGAGCAGACCCCGACGACTATATCATCGTGAATGCACAGGGCTATGACGAGTTACGAGCCTTTGCCAAGACGATTCTCTGTGAGGAGTCCACTGAACATGTCATTATCCGGAGCAGTTCGTCACTCCCCAAGGCTATTGCGGGAATCCCCGACAAGCCGTTACTTGACCGTTCCATCCTGAAACAAGCAGGTGTGGGTTGTTTTGTTGTGGGGAGTCATGTCAAGAAGACCACCTTGCAACTAGAACAACTGTTACAAGCTGAAGGCACCTGTGCCATTGAGGTGGATGTACAACGTATCCTAGACGATGCAGAGGCATTGGCCCAAGAGACGACAGACACCATCCGACAGATCGTGGAGAACCATCTGACACCCGTCGTCTATACCTCCCGTCAGGAAATCCGACTGGACGATGCCAACCAGCGTCAGCATTTAGGACAGCAAGTCTCAGACTTCCTGGTTGACATCGTACGTAACCTGCCCTTCACACCTTCCTACCTTGTTGGGAAGGGAGGTATCACCTCCCACGACATCCTGACCAAGGGACTGGGCATCAAAACGGCTCGTGTACTGGGACAGATTATCAATAGTGTGCCCTGTGTGATGGCACACGATTTTCCTTATATTATTTTCCCCGGCAATGTGGGCAATGAAAGATCGCTCAGAGATGTCTATGAGAAGTTAGCATGAAGCAGAATATGAAGCAATGGGTGGCTGACACCATCCAACAGAAAGAGGTAACAGCAGTGCCTGTGATGACCCATCCGGGCATCGAACTGAACGGACATACGGTAAGGGAGGCTGTGAGTAATGGCAAGGTACATGCCGAGGCAGTGACCAAACTGGCAAGAACGTACAAATGTGCGGCAGCCTGTACCATCATGGACCTGACCACGGAGGCAGAAGCCTTCGGGGCAGAGATTGCCTTCTCAGATATTGCCGTACCAGCTGTTATAGGTCATATCCTGACTGATGTCAAGAGCATCCACGACCTACAGGTGCCATCCCTCAAGGCTGGTCGCATCCCCCAGTATCTGAAAGCCAATCTGTTGGCTGCAAGAGCCATTCAGGACCGTCCTGTATTCAGTGGATGCATCGGTCCCTTCTCCCTGGCAGGAAGACTCTATGACATGTCAGAGATCATGGTACTGATCTATGAGCATCCAGAGGCTGCCCATACCTTACTAGAAAAATGTACGGAGTTTATCGGGAAATACTGTCTGGCACTGAAGCAAACCGGTGCCAACGGAGTGATGATGGCGGAACCTGCCGCCGGACTGTTGTCCAATGACGACTGTATGACATTCTCCTCGCAATATGTCAAGCGTATCGTGGAGAAAGTGCAAGATGAAAACTTTATCGTCATTCTTCATAATTGCGGTAATACGGGACACTGTACCAAGGCGATGGTTGCGACAGGTGCCGCAGCCTACCATTTCGGCAATAAATGCCAGATGGAGGAGGTCATCAAGGAGGTACCTCCTACGGCTCTTGCCATGGGGAACATCGACCCCGTCTCCCTATTCAAGGATGGTACCCCAGAAGAGATGAGACAGGCAGTAGGTAACCTGTTGGAAAAGATGAGGAACTATCCGAATTTCGTCCTCTCCAGCGGTTGTGACACCCCACCCCATACGCCTCTCGCCAATATTGACGCTTTCTTCGAAGCTATAGCTAACAAGTGACACAGAAGATACTGACATACGAAGAACTTGGAATCACAGATGCCGACCTCTATGAGCAGATGGGCTATCATGGTCTGTTGCCTGATGAAAAGACACAAGCGGAAGCGGCTGCCATCATCCGTCATGTACGTACCATCATCCGTCCCCAATTCTGTTTCTTCGTGGCCCGTGAGCTACCTGCCTTTGACATGGGGAGAATCATCCTGCGACAATTAAAAGACTCCGAGGCATACGCCCTGTTTATCTGTACTGCCGGTCAGTTGTTTGAACAATACCAACAGCAGTTAAAGACTGAAGGTGACATGGTACGTATATTCATCGCCGATGCCTTAGGCAGTGTGATTGCCGAGAAATGCGCTGACAAGATGGAGGAGAGCCTGCAGGAGTCGATTGACAAACTGGGGTGGAAACATACCAATCGCTTCTCACCAGGATACTGCGGATGGCATGTGTCCCAACAGCAACTACTCTTTCCTTTGTTTGAGGGAAAGACATGCGGTGTCACACTGACAGACTCATCACTGATGGTCCCCATTAAGAGTGTCAGCGGCATCATCGGTATAGGTGAAAAAGTCCGCAGATTAGACTATACCTGCGGACTCTGTGATTTTAAACAATGCTATAAGCGGAAAAAGGCTGTTAGCCCTTAGCTTTTAGCTATTAGCTATAATTTCCCAAGTAGTTGTTTGGCGACTGTCACTGCCGAGTTGGCATTGTCACTATAGCCATCGGCACCTATCTCATCAGCAAAGCCCTGTGTGACAGGGGCTCCACCCACCATCACCTTCACCCGATCACGGATACCTGCCTTTTCCAGGGCATCTATCACCTCCTTCATATAACCCATGGTCGTTGTGAGCAATGCCGACATACAGAGAATGTCAGGCTGGTTCTCCTTGACAGCTTCGATAAATCGGTCGGCAGAGACATCAATACCGATGTTCACCACTTCAAAGCCACAACCCTCCAACATCGAGGCCACCAGGTTCTTACCGATATCATGCAGGTCGCCTTTCACCGTCCCTATCACCACCTTACCCATCGAAGTAGAAGCATTACCGGCAAGCATGGGCTTCAACAATTCCAACGCTGCCTTCATAGCACGTCCTGCCATTAACAACTGAGGGACGAAAGCCTTGCCATCCTGGAAGCGCTGTCCCACCTCCCCCATGGCACGGATCATCTGACCGTTAATCAGGTCCTGTGGGGCAATATTCTGAGCTATGGCCTCTCGAGTAGCAGAGGCAGCTTCCTCACTCTTGCCATCGAGGATGGCTTGGAAGAGACGGTCAGCGGGACCTGCGGGGGAAGGTGTAGTTTCTATAGGAGCTATAGGTACTATAGGAACTATAGGGGTTATAGTTTGGGAAGTAGTTAGGGGCGAGAGGAAGAGTCCGGGAATAGGTTCAATGGCCTGAGCCATCATTCGGATATGTGCATCGGTAGTGCCACAACATCCTCCCAGGATATTCAGGCAATGGTTCTCTAGCAGAGGCCAGAGATCAGCCACCAGACTCTCGGGCGACTTCTGATACCGTCCATTACTATCAGGCATGCCTGCATTGGGATAGAGACTCACCTTCAGACCCATTGATGCCAGTTGACACACAAGAGGTGTCATCTTGGGAACATCTGCCACGCAGTTGATACCTATTGAAAAAAGGACGTCTTTATGGAGGTGAGCAATAAAATCGACGATACTCTGTCCCAGCATGTTATGTCCATCGGGAGTGGCTACGGAGAAACTGAGCATAAGGGGCAGAGAAGGAGCCACCTCCCTGGCGACCTTTATGGCAATCTCCGCAATGCGGACATCGAAGATTGTCTCAATCAGCAGAGCATCCACCCCTCCATCCACTAATGCCTGTATCTGTTCTTGATAAGCTTCTTTCAGAGCGGTAGCAAATTTTTCTCTGTTCTCATCCCCTTCTTCACTTATAAAAGTACGACTAGTAGGACCGATACTGCCTGCCACAAAGCGCGGCTTGTCCGAGGAGGAAAACGCATCGGCACACTCACGGGCCAGACGGGCTGCAGCAAGGTTGATTTCCCTGCCATATTCTGCCAAGCCATAGTCGCCCAAGGAGATACGCTGGGCATTGAACGTATTCGTCTCAATGATATCAGAACCTGCCTCAAGGTATTTCCGATGGATATCACGGATTACAGATGGACAGGTCAGCGAGAGCACATCATTACAGCCTTTCAAATCATAGGGATGTCCTGCAAACAGACTCCCCCGAAAATCCTCTTCACGAAGTTGACACTGCTGGATCATCGTACCCATGGCACCATCAAGGAGAAGGATCCTTTTGAATGGAGTACGGAGCATAGAGCATGGAGCATTTGCAACCTCTGTCCTACGCTCTTCACGCTCCACTATCCGGATGATTTCCTCCACTTCACGGTCAGCCTCATCTTTGTTTTGATATTCCTCGATGATACGCATGGCCTGTTCCACCTCCCGTTCATTGTGGAAGTCCATCTCCAAGTGTACGCCATCACCACCGATATGATCGAGCAGGGGTTTCAATTCGTCGAGGGTCACCCAACAAGCCATGATGCTCTTTCCTGCGTCAAGAATCCTCCTGTAAAGGTCATACCACTTGGGAGAGCCACCCTGAGGTTCACCGACACCAGGTGTCCACTGGATGGCATTCAGTTCTTTGATTTCCAGCAAAGCATCAAGATGGTGCATGGCTCCCACTCCGTCAAGATGATACAGCGTATAGTCTATCTTCTGACACTGTTCACGGATGAACGGCTGTACAAAGCGCCGGTAGTCATCCACACTGATCATTGTCGAAATATCACTCTGCAGTTTCGACATCTTACCTGGTGCCCAACTGGAGAAATAACAGAACGCCATCTCATCACCCTCACGGATAATGTCATACAATTCGTCGAACACCTGGAAATAGATATCGTTGATCTGTTGCATCTGACGTTCAAGTACCTCAGGTTGCATGACGGTGTCAAGCAACACCTTATCCGTACCCTTTATAGCCGCCAACACATCGAGGCCCTCCATCAGGTCGGGCATGCCCACATAATAATGTCCCTGAGCCTTCGCTTTGCAAGCCCGTAACAGTTCTTTATGCAGGAGATAGTTCGGATGGTTAGGGTCGAACACGATATCATCGGTATAGTTGGGATTGGGATGGATCCAGATCGTATCCTCTCCACCTTCGAACACACCGCCCAGGATAGCAGCCAGAGAACCAGGTCCCAACTGGGTATTGGCTACCGGCAACATATCCGCCATCAGGGAGGAATGTGCCACGTACCAGTCTAAGTATTCTGCACGCCACTGGGGGTCGAACCATTTCTGATTCAAGTCCTTTGGAGGCTTTGGTGCCGGTATATCGGCATGAGGAGTCACCCCTTCCTGGAAATGCTCCCACATATTCAGGACAATACCCTTATGATTCCACCAGTCGACATATCTGCGCTTGGTCTCTTCCAGATTCGGTTTCCATGTATTCATCATGATCATTTACGGATTTACGTTTTGATGATTGGCTTTTCAGGATTGATAAAAGCAAAAAGTACGGCACTCACCAGAAGCATCACGGCAATCATGTACAGGGGCAGATTATAGTTGCCAGACTGCTGCACCAGTTCACCAAAAAGGATACCACAGCAAAAGCCTCCGATATTACCTGCCGTATTCATAGCCCCACTGATGGTACCGGCATGACGCTTACCTAAGTCGATGCATAATGCCCATGCCGAAGGCAACATTAAATCGAAAATACCAAAACAAAGGGATAAAAACACAAATACTGCCATCTTGCCGGGAATGAATGCCGCCAAGAACATACAGACTGCTGACACCGTCAACGAGGTAGAGCCCAATGCCTTACGACCTATCTTGATACCATACTTCTGTGTGAGTTTGTCTGTCAGGTGTCCTCCGGCAATATTACCAATCATACTCATGATAAAGGGAACGGCGACAGCATAGGTCAGTTCTGTCTTGTCAAAGCCCCTGCCCAGTTCCATAAAGGTAGGAAACCAAGAGAAGAAAAACCACGACCCAAAGGCATAGAAGAAATACATGCCACAGATAAGCCAGAACTGTCTATTACCGAAAAGAAGACTCCAACTCAGGCTTGTTTCTCTAGATTCTCTAGATACTCTAGAATCACTAGAGTCACTAGAGTCCCTGTAATACCAATACCATATCACTGCCCATACCACTCCCAAGGCTCCCAAGAGATAGAAGGCAGCACGCCAGCCTACCCACATCATCACGGGTATCACCACAAAAGGAGTGAGGGCACCGCCCATACGACTGGCCGCCCATACATAGCCCTGTGCCTTGCCTACCTCGCTCTTCTCAAACCAGCGACTAATCACTCCTGTGGAACAGGGTGACGAACCAGCCTCACCGATACCGAACATAAAACGGATTACCAGCAGTGATGCCAATCCTCCTGCCAGACCTGTAAAGGCGGTGAATGCAGACCACCATAACACGATAGCGGCGAGTATCTTCCGATGTCCAAAATGATCACCCAGTGCACCCATCGGAATCTGCATCAGTCCATAACTGAGGATAAAAGCACTCTGTACCCATCCCCATTGCGACGGACTCAGTTCCAGGTCGTGCATGATGCTCGACCCCGCTACACTGATATTGATACGGTCCAGAAAGGTCACCATGCCCAGAATGACGAGCATAGCAAGGATTACATTCTTTCTTTTCATAGATTGATAGGGGCTATAAGGACTATAGGAGCTATAGACCAAGGAATTTTCTCAATCCCTTGACACCAAGAACAGGACTGCTGAGTACGGGCATCCCCGTCAGTTCAGACAGATGCCGCTCCATCCGGGCCATCGAACCCTGAGCCAGCACAAACATATCCACTTGTGAGGCAATACGCTGTGCCGCCTCAGCAATCAAGCGGTCATGGGTCTCCCCGTCCCCACTCTGTCCTGCCGCAAAGGCACCGTCGGCAAGTCCTTCTACCAGCGTCACCTCTCTGCCAGCCTTCTTAGCCTCATTGAGCAACAACCTGCAGGTGGGATCAAGTGTCGTAGGCAAAGTAGATATCACACCAATACGATTGTAGTTCCTGACAGCCTCAGCCGCCATGGGCTGGTCAATACGGAACACGGGAATACGGGCATACGTGTTCCCATAGTCTGCGATGTCACCTACTGACGAGCAGGTATTGAACACCACATCAGCCCCTGCGTCTGCTGCCGCATTGTAATATGACAGCAGCCTGCGTCTCACTGCCGGTGTCACTGCATTATTGGCAATCACCTCTTTAATGAGTGAAGAGTCAGCGATATGGTTGACCTCCACCTCTGGCAAATACTCCTTGAAAATCCCTGTCAACGGCTCCACTAAAGCCATTGCCGTATGTACACACATTACTCTTTTCTTCATTGTTTTAGCATTTTAGTCCAATAGTTTGTGCAAAGATAAGAAAAAAAATCGTATCTTTGCACACAATAATTAAAAATTAAACAAATGAATATTACAGAAAGATTTCTGAACTACACCAAATTTGACACTCAATCGGCTGAGGACAGTGATAGTGTGCCCAGTACCTCAAAACAACTGATTTTCGCAGAATATCTGAAAAAAGAGTTGGAACATGAAGGCTTGGATGACGTAGAACTGGATGAGAAAGGCTATCTCTATGCCACCCTGAAGGCAAACACCAAAGGAGACATTCCCACGATCGGTTTCATCTCCCATTACGACACCAGTCCCGACTGTTCTGGAGCTGATATCAAACCACAGATTATTCACAACTATGACGGATCGGACATCCTGTTGTCAGAGGGTATTATCAGTAGTCCGAATAAATTCCCGGAACTGTTGCAGCATATAGGCGAGGACCTAATTGTCACCGACGGGACCACCCTGTTAGGTGCTGACGACAAAGCCGGCATTGCCGAGATTGTGCAGGCAATGGTGTATTTACAGGAACACAAGGAGATCAAGCACGGAAACATCCGCATCGCCTTTAATCCCGATGAGGAGATTGGTATGGGTGCCCATCATTTCGACGTGGAAAAGTTCAATTGCGAATGGGCCTATACCATGGACGGCGGGGATATTGGAGAACTAGAGTTTGAGAACTTCAACGCTGCTTCCGCCAAGATTCATTTCAAGGGTGTCAGTGTGCATCCTGGCTATGCCAAGGACAAGATGGTGAATGCCAACCTGCTTGCCATGGAGTTTGCAGCCATGTTGCCACCCAACGAGACCCCTGAGACTACAGAAGGCTATCAGGGCTTCTACCACCTGATAGGGCTTCAGGGAAATGTAGAGAAAGCTACTCTCTCCTATATCATCCGTGACCATGACCGCGACCGTTTTGAGGACCGTAAGCGATTCATTGAGAATTGCGTGGAAACAATGAACGGGAAATACGGAGAAGATACCGTCACTGCTGAGATCAAGGACCAATATTATAATATGGAGGAGAAAATAGACCCTCAGATGCATGTCATCGACCTTGTGTTGCGTGCCATGCAAGAGACAGGTGTCGCCCCGAAGGTAAAACCCATCCGTGGCGGTACTGACGGGGCCCAGCTCTCTTTCAGAGGACTTCCTTGTCCCAATATCTTCGCCGGCGGTGTGAATTTCCACGGACCTTATGAGTTCGTTTCCATCCAGTCGATGGAGAAAGCCATGGAGGTCATCGTCAAGATCTGCGAACTTGTCGGCAGTTATAACGCATAATGTTCAATTCTCATTTTTCAATTTGAATGGCAGAACTCCCCGACCTTATCAATGACCTTGCCCTGATCCTCGTATCGGCAGGTATCGTAACCATCATCTTCAAGAGACTCAAGCAACCGTTGGTATTAGGCTATATTGTGGCAGGTTTCCTGGTGAGTCCCCACATGCCCTATACCGCCTCTGTCGTCGATATGGACAGTATCCACCTATGGGCAGATATCGGTGTGATGTTCCTGTTGTTCTCGTTAGGACTCGATTTCTCGTTTAAGAAGATCCTGAAAATGGGAGCCTCACCCATTATCTCCACTATTACCATTATCTTCTTCATGTCTCTATTGGGTGTCCTGGTTGGTCGACTCTTCGGATGGGGAAAGATGGACTGTATCTTCCTAGGCGGTATGCTCGCCATGAGTTCCACCACCATTATCTATAAGGCTTTTGATGACTTGGGACTGCGTCAGCAGCAGTTTGCAGGACTGGTGATGAGTGTGCTGATATTGGAGGATATCCTTGCCATCGTGATGATGGTGATGCTGAGTGCCATCGCCAGTGGCAACAACCCTGACAGCGAACAGATGATCGGTTCTATCGTCAAGATAGGTTTCTTCCTGGTATTATGGCTGGTTGTCGGTATCTTTGCCGTCCCTGCTCTTCTACGTAAGGTACGCAGCTTAGTCAATGCCGAGGTACTACTTGTAGTCTCCCTGGGACTCTGCTGTGCCATGGCGGTCTTCTCCACCAAGGTAGGTTTCTCCTCTGCTTTCGGTGCCTTCATCATGGGCAGTATCCTTGCCGAGACCATTGAGGCGGAACGTATCGAGAGACTGGTAGAGCCTGTGAAAAATTTATTCGGTGCCATCTTCTTTGTGTCTGTCGGTATGTTGGTAGACCCCAAAATCCTGGTGGATTATGCCCTGCCGATTATCTCATTGGTCCTAACCATCTTGATAGGACAGAGCATTTTCGGCTCCTTTGCCTTCATGTTAGGCGGTGAGTCCCTCAGGGCAGCCATGCGATGCGGATTCTCCATGGCGCAGATTGGTGAGTTCTCTTTCATCATCGCCTCTTTAGGACTGTCACTAGGCGTGATTAGCGACTTCCTCTATCCAGTGGTGGTTGCCGTTTCTGTCATCACGACCTTCCTGACTCCCTATATGATCCGTCTGGCGACACCAGCCTATAACAGTATCGAACATCGACTGCCAAAGCGACTCATCAAGTTGTTAAATCACCTGTCGATGAGTCACCCGAACACCAATCAGCAGAGTAAATGGAAGCGACTGCTTACCCAGATGACGGTGAACACCCTCATCTACTCCATCCTCTCTGCCGCCATGATTACCGTGATGTTCACCTTCGTACTGCCTGTTGTCCGTAAGATGCTTCCAGGATGGGAACTCCACTGGTATGCCAATGCCATTACCGGAGTTCTGACAATCCTGTTCATTGCTCCCTTCCTGCGTGCCATGGTGATGAAGAAGAACCGCAGTGAGGAGTGGAAAGCATTATGGGCAGAGAGTAATGTCAACCACCTGCCATTACTGTTTACCATCCTCATACGTGTGGCTATAGCGGTAGGTTTCATTTTCTATATCTGTCATTTTCTGACACGTTTCTCCAATGCGCTGATCATCACTATCGGTGTGATAGCTGTTGGTCTGATGGTCGTTTCCCGGACTATTAAACAGCGTAGCATCAAACTAGAGCGTCTGTTTATCCTAAACCTCCGATCCCGTGACATCGCAGCACAGGTACATGGCAAGAAACGTCCCCTCTATGAGGGCAAACTACTCGACCGTGATATTCATATCGCTGTCTTCGACGTACCCATGGACACCATGTGGATGGGAAGTTCCCTGAGACAGTTGAACTTCGGACAGAAATACGGCATCCATATCACCAGCATCCTCCGTGCTAACCACCGTCTAAACATCCCTGACGGTGAATATGTCCTCTACCCTGGCGACAAATTGGAGGTCATTGGCAGTGACGAGCAGTTAAGCAAGTTCAAGGAAGCAGTGGAGAAAGAAGTCTTTGGAGAGGACATCAATCTAGAAGATCGTGAGATGAAACTGCGTCAGATGATTATCGGCAGTGACAGTCCTCTGGTTGGCAAGAGCCTGATAGAAAGCGGCATCCGCGACCTATACAGTTGTATGGTCGTCGGTTTGGAAGAAGGAAAGGAGAACCTCTCTCCTGTCAGTCCACGCCGGAAATTCCAAGAAGGAGACATCATCTGGATTGTAGGAGAAGAAGAAGCCCTACAAGCCTTGCTCACCGATAATTAGTACCACTGAACGGAATTGGAATAACTGCTGCGCTTATCATACTTCAAAGCATCGGTAAGCGTGGCAGCATTGCATCGGAAGGAGAAATTATAACTGGTATATGGTGCCAGCACCACCTGACATGACATATTGAAGCAATGGAGGTCACGGGAGAGAGAGGCCGTAGTCATTGAAATCTTATGTCTCTCGAAGTCATAACCACTGGAGAAAGAGATATTCCAACCGTCAGAGATACGCACATTACCACTAAAATTGAGGGTTTGCGTAAATTTATAGGGATATCGCATCTTGTCGTAGTTAAAAGAGCCTCCAGTATTCTCACGCACAGAGATACCATAGCCAATGCTCAGTGACCAAGGGACGTTGAACAACATATAACCGTCCTCGTCCGTCTCTGCCTTACCGGCTTTCTCCCTCTCGGCACCATGTTTTCCTGCCTCCATCTTATCATCGATATTCGTCTCCACACCAGAGTCGTAGGCATCATCCGTATTCTTCTTGTCTGTGTCTTTCTTTTTGACTTTCTCACCTCTCAACCACTTAAAGAAGCCTGCTACCTTCTTGTTATCAAGCGTGTACGAGAGATTCTGTGACATTCCCTGGAAGCGTCCAAAACGCCCCCTGCTATACTCCGTATGGTTACCGATATAGGGCTGGCCTGTCTTTTCATCAATATCATAGGCATAGGTAGCAAAAACAGCACTCAGATTCAGGGTATAGCTCTTTGAGAGTTTCAATCGCAGACGGGTTGACAGGTCACTCCACGGATGATAGTCGGTAGCAAAATTATACGACATCGAGGCTCCCAGCTCATCAATAATACTGATTTTCTTGAATCCCGTAGAGTCATCATCGCTGCGGACCTTCATCTCAATATTATTTGAGATATCCATATTGATACTTCCTGTCTTACCCTTTCCTGGTACTCCGAAGAGAGAGCCCTGATAAGGCGAATATTCCACCAGCGTCACATTTCCTTCGGCATCGGTCTTCTGATAGGTATCATAATAACCATAGCGAGAGGCACCAAAATCCGGAGCATAACTGAAACTGACTGAAGGGGTAAACACATGGCGTATGGCCTGTATCTTATCACCGAATATCTTCCTGCTGGGGATATAGAAACCATAGAGCTTGGTGGATGCTGACAGACTGAAACTCCAGTTATAGACATTATAGAAGCCTTGTATAGTATCCACCACCTCTTTCTGGTCATCCTCATCCCATGAGCGTTTGTATTTCTGCGTATACATACGATCGGTGATATTGAGCGACGGGGTCAGGTTCAAGTATCCGAACAAGGTAAAATTACCACTGATGGGGATGTTATGCTGCATTCCGTTACGCCAGTCTTTGGTCAGACTTGACTTAAACAGCTTGTCCTCCTTCGTCGTAATGGAGTTACTCAGGTGACCGGTATAACTCATCGAGATCTTCTCGTACCAGCGTTCCTTGCCTGCGGCATGCTTACGCTTGAAGGGATAGAAACGGGAGATAGAGATATTCAAGTCTGGCAGGGTCACTGATAATGTCGAGTCACGCATGTTCTGGTTGAGGTTAAATGTCGAACTCAACGACATACCGATACTGGAGAATGTCGTGCTCCAGTTGACTGAACTGGTACGCGTCGACTGTGTCATCGCCTGTGGATTATACATCGAAGACAGGTTGTTACGCTCATAACTGGTAGTGGCAAAGTTGACACTTGCCGACAATGATGAGTACGGATTTGCCTTTGAGTCCTGACGATGGCTCCACTGTACCTTGAAACTCGTCTGTTTCGTGTAATCAGGCATGTTCTTATCCCCCGTCACCGTATTCTGGAAACTGGCAAAGATCGAGCCGCCATATCTATAGCGCTTACGGTAGTTGGAAGCGGCAGAGACACCCCACGAGCCCTTGGTATATATCTCACCGATGAGTTTCAAGTCCCATTTGTCATTGATGGCGAAATAGTAACCGCCATCACGCAGATAAAAACCACGGGAGGTCTCGTCGCCATAGGTCGGCATGATAAAACCACTGGTATATTTCTTCGAGAACGGGAAAAAGCCATAGGGAATGGCAAAAGGCAACGGCACATCAGCCACCACCAGATAGGCAGGACCGAACACGACGTCTTTACCTGGGCGCACCTTAGCCCTTGACAGGGCGATATAGAAATCAGGATGGGGTTCGTCACAGGTCGTATATCGTCCATGTTGCAGGAACAGTTCTCCATTCTCATTACGCTTTGAGAGTTCCGACACCATAAAACCATCGTCCTGCTGAGTATAGACATTTTGTATCAGGCCCTTCTTCGTCTTGAAATTGAAGGCCATCGTGTCACTCTCATAGGTATCGTTGCCCATTTTGAATATAGGGGTACCGAACTTCGTCCCACTCGAATCACGGGATCCGGTGGCATGTACGAGACTGGAGTCCATCTGCATATATATCTGGTCGCTCTGCAGGTCCATATCCTGGTATCTCACTTGAGCAGCACCAAACAGTCGTGCAATACCTGCTCCCCCCTCATAGGTCATCGAATCTCTGGCAGAGTACTCAACAGGAGCATCGATACCATTCTTGCGTTGTCGGTTAAGGCTGTCGGCATGCAGAGAGTCGTCTATCGCCTTATTATGCTTGAAAATAGCAAGCTGCAAAGAGTCCATTTTCGTAGTATCCGCAGCAGATGGAAGAGGTAAGACGGAAGAGGCAAGAGCCGTGTCTTTCTCTATGGAGTCAACAGCCACGGAATCCTTGCTCTTCTCCTCTATAGAAAAGCGCATATGAGGCATCCCCGCCATCACAAAAGTAAGGACGAAGAGCCATACAAAAATGAGCGTTTTTTTTCTCACGGCTGCAAAGGTAGTGTAATTTGGGCGAAATGCCAAATTTTTAAAGCAAAATTACGTCATCACAATGCTCAGTGACCACAGTGCGATGAGTGATGAAGAGCATGGTCTTCTGGGGATTGGCGGCAAAAAGGCGGCGGTAAAGTTCTTGTTCCGTCTGTCCGTCGAGTGAACTGCTAATCTCGTCAAGCAGAAGTATTGATCCAGGGCGCAACAGTCCACGAGCTATGGCGATACGCTGTGCCTGTCCTTCACTCAGTCCACTACCCCGTTCCCCGAGTACCGTATCCAACCCCGTTGGCATGTCCTTCACAAAGTCCGCACATGCCGTATGCAGCACCTCCCACAACTCGTCGTCTGTAGCATCAGGTTTTGCCAGTTGGAGGTTATAACGGATACTGCCACTCATCAGGGTGTTCCCCTGCGGTACAAACACAAAATCCTGTCGTGTATTGGCACTGACAGGTTCTTCTCCGTCTTTCCCATAGAGACAGATACTACCACTGGTAGGTTGAAGGAAACCGAGCAGCAAACGGAACAGGGTCGTTTTGCCGATACCAGTCTCTCCCATGATGGCAGTTTTACTGCCAGCCTTGAAATCATGTGTAAAACCGTCGATAACGAGACGGTCGCCTTTGGCATACTGGAACGAGACGTTATCCATGCGGATACCCATCATTTTCTTTGTCTGCAGTCTCTCCTCCATCTGTTTCTCCTGTTTCACATTCGTCAGTTCCTCCAAGCGGTCGATACTTGCCGTTGCATGGATCACTCCCGGAATCATATTCAACAACTGGAGAATAGGGTGCTGAATCATGCCGACCAGTTGCAGAAAGGAGGTCATCACGCCAAATGTGATGGTACCGTTACGCAATCCGATACCCCCCCATACAAATGCCAGCAAGTAGCCCAGGCCAAACGCCAATCCCATCACCAGGCGTGTCACCACCGTAAAACGGGTACGGCGCATCACATTGCCGCGAAGCCGTTGCTGCATGGAATCAAGCCGTCCTGTCACCCATTGTTCACTGCCTAAGGAACGCAGAACGGCATTATACTCCATCCCCTCCTGTACTTGCATCTGTATGCGGCTCTCATCCTGTCGGATATCCAGTGTCATCTGGCGCAACCGGCGTGCGACAAGTTTTCCAAACACAATAGCCAGCGGTGTCAGTAACAGCAACGCCCAAGCCAGTAATGCGTCAAACCACCGCATCAAAAGAAAGGCTCCACAGAGTTGTATCACGGTAATCGACATCTGAGGTATCGTGTCTGTCGTCACGGTACTCACTGTCTCAATATCCTTGGCAAGACGAGAGGTAACATCACCAGAGTGAAGAGTCTTCTCATCGTAAAGTTGTCGACGGAACAGGCTGCTGAAGATTTGGAGCCGGATGGTGTTCGTCTGACGCACCCCCGCTGTTGTCGTCATAAAAAAGAAGACCTGCCGGAGGCATACACCCCCTACCACTGTCATGACCAGGACTGATACAATTTTCAGCACATCGTCATCAGAGCCTGTACGGATGGTCACATCAATGAACACGCGACTGAGCCATACCATCAACAGACCAAGTCCGACCTGTGCGGTACCTATCATTATGCGTATCACCGTATTCATACGGATGCCACGCATATGTTGCCATAGCCACGTTACGTATTTCATTCAACGACGCCTTCTTGTTGCCACTTACCAACCATTTCGGCTACATCCTTACGAGCCTGCTCAGCAGTTACATCATATTCCTCGCAGAGCTTGTCAGCAAGAGCCTCAACGGTAAAGTCACCCATCGCTTCAGCCTGTCGCCAAATCCATGCCGCCGTCTCATTCAACGCCAACAAACGTCCGAAATCGACAGCACCAAGTCCTTCACCTACTATCACATGCTCGCCACACACATCGCGCAGCACAAATCCTTTCTTCTGTCTCATATATCAACTCTTTAATCTTGCTACTCTTCTATAGACTCCCAATATATACCTTCTGACGGGAAGCAGTCGCCACCAAACTCTGACAGCTAACATACGTTGTCTGGTATACAAGGCATGTTGTCGTCCGTCAGCACTAACCACATGGGTGGCTCTTGCCTTGACATCACCAAGGGCGCAGTGTTCGACACCCACGGAATTCCCGTCGCCCATCAGGACAACCTGACTACCTTCTATACGGATGATACGATGCACCACATAACGGCATCCCTCCACCCAGGCGAGTACCACATCACCCACCTGAGGCTGGCAGGGTTTCTCCAAGATGACACTTTCCTTACCGCCGATAATAAAAGGCAGCATACTATTTCCCTTGACGGGAAAGGTGACACTCATCCCCTCCTCGACCAGTCGGATTGCCTCTTGTATGATAATCTCGTCCGTCATCGCCTCGTTACAGTTTCACTGCAAACCCTTGCCGCCTCCTCGTCAGGCAGACACTCCAGATGCCAGACCGGAATCGTCTGTGCAAGTGCATTTTCCGTCTGATGTAGTCCATCGGCAATCTGCACGTCCCATCGTTTTCCACTGATACTGGGCACCAGCGAGGCATACGCCTCTATCCCCTTCAGACGACGAATCTTATTATAAGGTGCCTGACTCAACAGGACGATAGCGCCCAGCGGCACACTCACATTCCGATAACAAGGAGTCTTACCACTCCAAGGACTCCCATAGACACAGGCTGTCCCATCCGGGAATACCCGCACTACAGGATTGTCGTCGTTAACCAACTCACTGTTATTGATATATCGGAGCCATAACCTGGCATGGGTACTCTTACCCGTTCCGCTCTTGCCTAGGAACATATAGCCTTGTCCTTCGTAACTCACAATAGCGGAATGAAACAAGACCGTTCCTCTGGCAGCAGTCGCCAGCGCATAAAGGACCATGAGAGCATTATCTATCGCCATCTTGCGTGATGAGTTTGTTACGAAGAGGCTACCAGCATGGTAATGGTCTGAGCATACCAGCCATCCTGCGGTCTTTCGTTGCCAACAGAACTCAAACACAGAATCACCGTCAGCAGTCTTCCCACAGATGATTTCCTGTCCTTCCTCCTCTTGTCGCAGTTCCTCGGCATAGCATACAGGACCGCCATCCTGCACCGTCAGGGAAAAAACACACTCGTCGGCTTCCATCTCTTGACAGACAAATGGTTCATAGTTCTCCATGAGTCCAAAGTCTTCCGTCTCCGCCGTCAAACTAAACAAATGTCCGGCAACTTTATAATACTTTGTCATTTTCACTTACTCAAACTTTTCTGCCCATGCCAGGAATATCTTCACACCCTCTGCCCCGAATTTCTCCAGCGACTGGGCAGTCTCCAGAACGGTACGGACATGGTCGGGGTTGGATTTGGAATAAAACTTGTCGGCATAGCAGATGATCTGTTCCTCCAGCGTTTCCGGCTCATAGCCCGGCAATCCTGTCCCTGTATGACGCTCGGCAACCCTGGCATGACGGGGAAAGCCTTCTGCACGAAGAAGCTCACCGCCTATGGGACCGTGCTTGATATAGGGTTCCGTGCCATGACAATAGATAGAGGGAGCATCACAACGGAACACCCCGATATCATGGAGCATAGCGGCCTCCTCCAGGAACTGACGGTCGACAGGCAATTCCCTATGATGGTCACAAATATACAAAGCACGGTCGGCAACTTGCCGACTGTGCTTTATGAGCAGACGACGCAAAGCGCTGTCCTGCGGATAATATTGATCAATAATCGCCTGATAGTCCATTACTGCTCACGTTCTATCCAAGCGAGGTTGTCACCACGACGGACCTTGCTTCCTGACTTGGCACTCACCTCAACGAGCTTACCACCGAGTGCCGCAGGTATCGGGACAATCTCACCCCACGGAGCCTGGATATAACAGAAGGTGTCACCCTCCTTATACTGCTGTCCGATGAACGGATCAAGACAAGGCTCACAGGCACCGTCGCCAGAGAACTCGTAATAGACCTGTCCGGCTATAGGAGCCGTGAGAGGATCTGCCTTGGCATGTTTGAAGGCAGCCAGTTCTGCAGGAGAAAGCTTGGTACCGAGTTTGGCATCCTTCGCCTTCTGCAGGTCGGCAAGGAAATTCTTCTTCGCCATACCACTCTTATAATTACGATACTGCTCGGGGTGCATGGCGAGTTCAAAGAGTTCCTCGTCATCCTGTCCGTACTCCCAGCCATTTTCGTCCATCTCCTTACGGAAAGCAGGCAGGGCATTCTCCAACAGGGTATGCGGATCGACATCCGTGAACTCCTTGCCTTGCTTCTTTGCCAGTTCCTTCAACTCGGGAGCAATCTCACCAGGAATCTTGCCGCTCTTGCCAAGAATCATACCCCACATAGCATCGTCCATCATGGCATAACGTCCCTTACCCTGCTCAATGGTCAACAGATTCATCAGCGCGATGTTCTTGGTATACTGCGAGAACGGGGTCACCAATGGGGGATAACCTACCTTGGGCCATACATACTCTACCTCATTGAAGAGTTTCACGAGCATATCGTCTGTACTCAACTCCGGCTCTCCCTTCTTCGCACGACTCTTGTTGATGACGCTGTGGATGCCACCGAGGTCAGCCATCATCGAACCCATCATACCGCCAGGCAGTCCACAACCTAACAGCAGGCTGGACATGTGCTTATTGGCAGGATTGATGAAATAGCCAAGCCAGTCGTCAATGAACTCCTGCGTCAAGGTACGAGCCTGCATATAGGCATTCATATTGATATCCTCCACTTCGAATCCCTCATTCTTCAGCATCGACTGTACGGAAATGATATCAGGATGTACCTTACCCCAGCTGAGTGGCTCAATAGCGGTATCAATGATGTCCGCTCCATTGTTGCAGACTTCCAGAATGGAAGCCATCGACAGACCGGGACCAGAATGTCCATGATACTGGATGATGACATCGGGGTGCTTCGTCTTGATACTCTTCGTCAGGGCACCCAACAAGGCAGGCTGTCCAATACCAGCCATATCCTTCAGACAGATTTCCTCTGCACCAGCGGCAATCACCTCGTCGGCAATGGCACTGTAATACTCAACGGTATGTACAGGAGAAGTGGTGATACACAGGGTAGCCTGCGGAATCATACCAGCCTCCTTCGCCCACTTGATACTGGGGATAATATTGCGAGTGTCATTCAGTCCACAGAAAATACGGGGGATATCCACACCCTGTGCCTTCTTCACCTTATACATTAAAGCACGGACATCGTCAGGAACAGGATACATACGGATAGCATTAAGACCGCGGTCCAACATGTGTGTCTGAATACCTACCTCATTGAAGGGTTTACAGAAAGCACGAACGGCAGGGTTGGGATTCTCACCAGCCAACAGGTTGACCTGTTCGAAAGCACCGCCATTAGTTTCCACACGGGCAAAACACCCCATGTCGATAATTACTGGAGCAATACGCTCCAACTGATCCTTACGGGGTTGGAATTTACCACTTGACTGCCACATGTCACGATAGACAAGACTGAATTTTATTTTCTTTTTCATAGATGATGATTGTTAATACTTTTGCAAAGATACGAAATAATTGAGAATTGACCATTGATAATTGATAATTATTTTCTATCTTTGCGCAAAATTTACAATTTATGAAGAAAGCGATATCTTTATTAGCAATGGCACTGCTATTGATGGCATGCGGACAGAAACAGCCTCCAAAAGACAGACAGGAGGGAGCTATTGTCGCCTATCATAACGAACCTGGCGATTCTACCATCTACGGACTTTCCTGTGATGGAAGTACAGACTCTGTCTTAATACTACTTCCCTATTCCGGAGAAGACCCTGATACCTTTTACATCTTCCAGGCACGACAGAATCATCAAGTCTTCGGCCGTCCTCATATTGGGGATGAACTTGCTGTCATCCTCAACCCGGAAGACAAGCAGGAAGTACTGATGCTCATCAACCTTGAGCGCCTGAAAGGGAAATGGTGCTATCAAGTCACACCCACCTTCCGTCACTTCAGTGACACAACCTCAGACATCCAACGTAGGAAAATGATAGAACGGATCCCTGACTCGATCAGGCAGAAAATGATGGCACCCCGCGAATACGGTATCCAACTGAAACAAGGAAACACTGCCCAGTCTATCGGAGAGAGAAGGAACAACACATCTGATGACATGAGTCCTGTCGAATATCCGAAGATGAAAAGATATACAGGATGGAGACTTTATAACGGCAGACTTATCCTGGTAACTGACTCCCTACGCCTGCCTAACGGGAAGAAAGGAAAACCGGAACAAGATACGGCAGACATCCTGCAACTACGCAAAGACACCCTCGTGCTCCAATTTAAAGACCACGAGCAGAAATACTACCGCAAAGTAGAGGAGAACCTTTAAGCGATAATTAGAGGAACTGATGGCTGAGCATTCGTTGTTCAGCCATTTTTTTGTATGGAGTACCTGGCATTCCGTAATTGGCATAGGGATAGATGGAGATGCCGCCACGCGGGGTAAACAATCCTACCACCTCTATATATTTTGGCTGCATCAGCTTCACCAAGTCCTTCATGATGATATTAACACAGTCCTCATGGAAGTCGCCATGGTTACGGAAGGAGAAGAGATAGAGCTTCAGACTCTTCGACTCTACCATGCGCTCGGCAGGAATATACATGATCTTTATCTCCGCAAAGTCCGGCTGTCCAGTGATAGGACAGAGCGACGTAAACTCAGGACAATTGAACTGCACCCAATAGTCATTGTCCTTATGCTTGTTCTCAAAGGTTTCCAACACCTCCGGTGCATAGTCCATCTTATACTCGGTCTTCTTGCCGAGTTGCTTCAAATGGTCCTGTTCTCTGTTCATAGTTTTTTGAGTTTAAATATATTACTTAGCCATCTTTGATGGCAAAGTTACGAAAAAATGAGTGAAATACCAAATACTTGTTGTTATTTTACGTTATTTGTTTGGCTTTTCAAATATCTTTGTGTATCTTTGGACTCGAAACATGAATATTATTACACATGATGAAAATGATGAAGAAATATCTAACAGCTATATTATACATGATTTCTGCCACGATAGCGTGGGCTGCCGATGATGTAGACACAAGGATTCCTGTGAGCAATGAAGTGAAGGATAAGACCTTCGTACTGATTATCTGCAATGAAAACTACAAACACGAAGAGAGTGTGCCCTTTGCTCAGAACGACGGAGAGACGTTTGCAGTATATTGTGAGAAGACGTTAGGTGTACCTAATAAAAATATTAAGTTGCTGACAGATGCCACCCTCAATGATATGAACCATGAGTTTGAGTGGTTGTCTAAAATTGTACAGGCTTATGAGGGAGAAGCGGAGGTAATAGTGTATTATAGTGGTCATGGAATGCCCGACGAAGATTCTAAAGATGCCTACCTTTTACCAATAGACGGTTACAGTTCATCACCCAATAGTGGTTTGGGTACCAAGGCTATGTATAAGTTATTGGGTGAGATGAATTCTCAACGCACCATGGTATTTCTTGATGCTTGTTTCAGTGGAGCAAAGAGAGACGGTACGATGATGAAAACAAGTCGTGGCGTGGCTATCAAAGCCAAGAAAGAACCCGTAAAGGGTAATATGGTGGTGTTCTCAGCAGCTCAAGGAGGTGAGACGGCCTATCCGTATAATAGCAAGCGGCATGGCATGTTTACCTTCTTCGTTCTCGATAAGCTACAAGAAACAGGAGGAAACACTACCCTTGGTGAGTTGAGCGACTATGTTATCAAACAAGTAAAACAGAACTCCATACGTGAGAATGACAAGAGTCAGACTCCTAATGTGACGGCTGCAGCCAGCGTCGGTGATTGGCGTTCATGGACATTTGCTAAGTCGCCTGCCAAGGGGTATGAGCAGAGGACTCCTTCGAAGCCCAAGAAACAATCTGTTAATAAAAACAACGGAAAACTCATAGACCGTCCTGACAAAGTACAACCTACGGCTCCTATGGGTGGTACACTTAACTACACAATGCCAGAGTATACTATTGAAGGTGCTGGCACAGGAGTTCAAGGAACATATCTCGTGAAGGTGACGATGATGGCCAAGAAAGCCAATACTGTGACAGATCAGGATCTTTTGCGCTGTGCCATTCATGGCATTCTCTTCCGTGGGTTTACGAGTACAGAGAACCGTCAGCATCAGCGTCCTCTGGCAGGAAGCGCACTCAACGAACAGCAATATGCTGACTTCTATAACGGTTTCTTCCAACAGTCATATCAGCAGTACGGACAGGCAGTGTCTTCCTCCCGTTCCGTCATGAAAGTTGGAAAAGAGTATAAAATTACCTCTGTTGTCAGCGTCACAAAAGACCAATTGCGTAAAGACCTGACACAACAGGGTGTGTTGAAAGGATTAGCAAATGGATTTTGATAATGAGTGATATGAGAAACAATGTATTAAGCACAAGGATGGTAAGGTATCTGTTACTTCTGTGCCTCTTCTTCTCCCCCTTACACCTGTCTGCCCAGGCCAAGCGTCCTACCCTGATGGTGATACCTGCCGACTCATGGTGCAAGGCCAATGGATACATGAAGTATGAAGAAGGTAAATCAGTACCTGATTTCGAACAGGCCTGGACAGGCGACCAAGACTTGACTGCTGTCATCTCCAAAATTGGTGAGCTTATGGCTGAACGTGAGTTTCCCCTTAAGGACATGTCACAATCACTGAAGGATATAAGTACCATACGTGCTGACATTCTCATGGAAGTGGGATGGAAGGTCAACCAGATGGGGCCTAAACGTTCTGTCACCTATACACTGAGGGGTGTTGATGCATATACCCACAAGCAGGTGGCTGCCGGCAGCGGTACTGGTAAGATGTCATTCTCAGCAGAGATTCCTGTATTGCTTGAAGAGGCAGTATTGGAGCGCATGGATAACTTCACCGATCAGTTGCAGGCTCACTTCGACGACCTGCTCACTAATGGCAGGGAAGTACGTGTAGATGTTCTGGCAGAAGGAAGTATTGCTCTCGATAAGGTGTTTGACGGCAAAGAACTGACGGATATCATTGAGGAATGGATGGCTATTAATACCGTTGAGCATCGTTATAACCTCAGTGATGCCACAGAGACGAAGATGGTATTCGAACAGGTACGCATCCCCCTCTATGCTGACAATGGTATGGCTATGGATACCCGTCGTTTCGCCATGGGGCTCCGCCAGTCTTTATCCAGCTTTGGTATCTCCTCCAAGATAAAAACCCAAGGTCTTGGTTACGCCACGTTAGTTATTGAATAGAAACAAGAAGCCCCCTTCTTTTTTAGAGAGAGGCTTCTTTGATTATTATTTCATTTCCCTTATCAGCATGCCAGGGTAGAAGTCGCCACCACGGACTTTCACGAATGTTGTGAAGCCAAGGTCTGCACCTTTTGCATTTTCCTCTTTGGCCATATAACGATTGTCCCAAATCATATCTTTCTGAGGTTTAATGACACCGACACGTTTGTATTCTACATGTCCCTTCTCATCCTCAACCGTCTCCAAAACCTCATAGCGACTGTCCTCTGTAATACCTTCCTTCTTGCCAATCTCACAAGTGATGGGATCAGTACTCAGAAGAGGTGCTTTTACCTTAAAAGGTTCGAAGTTCTTCTGCAGGTTAGCTATATTTTCATCAAACGCTCTCTGACAAGCCTTACGCACCATTATCTGAGGTTTCGACTCATTGACACCAGCAAAAGAGATATCCTTTCCGCTACTCTCTTGCATTCCTAAATATACTAGTGAGAATTTCCCCCTATTGTTCTCAAAAGCCTCTTTCTTTGACTCGTCTTTACTCTCTGTATAGACATTGTTATACCAGAAAGACGAGATCTCTTCATCCCATACTAATTGGTACAGATAAGTCTTTATCTTGACATTAAACCCTTTATAGCTGGCTATTAAGTCGCCCAAGTCCTTCTGTTCTAATGCATTGCTGTTTCCTTGCAGGAGAGCAGCTCCCTTTGACACAGCACTAATGGCACCTCCAATAACAGAAGAACCTCTACTCTTGTCAATATATCGGATATCGTTGATTAAGACGAAGGTACTGCCTATCAATTCTTCGCCTGCATCCATCAGCAAAGCATCTTTTCTTACAGAAAGAGCAGCTAGACGCTTATCAACCTCGGAGGCATTGTTATAACCTCTCTCCTGAACGAGTTCCATATTACAGATACCATCGCCTTTTTTACGTTGAAACCATTTGGCAACCAGACGACTTGCAATATGTTGTCTTTGGAGGAAGAAATCAAAGTCATTCATATCTTCCCTCTTCGACGAACCATTCACCACGAAACCTTCATGGTCGTCAATACCTTTCTGCTTCAGTTTTTCCTCAGTGGTATAGAAAACTTTCTTGCCCAGTCCATGGTCGTTATACTTATCGGGTACGGGCATCTCATCGAAAGCCTTCTCTATTTCCTGTTCAAACTGCAAAGAACGGTGTCCTATCATCAAGGAATAGATAGACCCTCTTCGATAGAGAAACAGGGAGTCTCCTGTCTGCGCAATGCAGGCAGGAGACACCATAAATAATATAGCGCAAAGAATTTCTCTCATCCTTCAGCACTTAGAAGTCCCATTCTTCAGAAAGATTATCGTAGATCTTTGCTTCATTCTCCGGAGTCTCTTTCCATAAGCCCTTCTTCATCATGTACTTCTTGTTCTCCTCCAACATCTTAATGAACTTCTTGGGTTCCTTGTCTGCATCAATAATCTTGATATCAGAAGGAACCTCAAATTCTGAGTCGTCAACTTTTCTTGGTGTGATGGACTTTATGATGGTGGATACAGAAATGTCGACGTCAAGGTTAATCATTTCATTAGTTGTCTGCGAGAGTGTGTTGATTGTGCATTTCAAAGGTATGCCCTTTACGCCAGGGAGAACCTCTGTGTCAACGCTGGGGAGGTCAGGATCCTGACAAATAGCAAATTCATTATGTATGTTCATCACCATCTTTGTTCCTGCTGAGTCTGTGGTCTGCTGGTATCTTACCTTGTAAACATCGCACTTACGTCCCAGAATTGTCATGGTCTCACCCGTCTTTTCTACTTCACCCTTACGCATTTCCTCCAAATGCTGTTTACTTTGGCTTATGGATGTTGTACCACCAGTGTATCCTTTCTTAATATAAGGGAAATAAGTTACCGTTGAAATTTTGTCACCATCAATTGTGGTAATCATTATACTGTTGTTATAAGACATCTCAGTTCGAGACTTATTTCCCTTATTAATAACTTTCATGTCATATGCTCCAATGTAGTTGTTAGGGTTATTGTCTATATATCTCTTCATAATGCTTTTGGCAATCATCTTTGCCATAACATTCTTCGTGAGAACTTTCGACTTCATTTTATTTACCTGACTAACTCTTGATACTGACTCACCCTCAAAGGTATTCGCTGTCTGTGCATTTAAAGTTCCTAAGCCAAAGATGATTGACATTAGGACAAACATTATCATTTTCTTCATAATTTAAGTTTTAATGTTATTAAAAAATTATGTTAGTAGTTTTGCAAAAATAGTAAATAGATTAAAAACATGCAACTATAGAGCGTTAAAAAATGCAATATCGGTATATTTTGTGGTTAAAAAGACAAATAACTAACTGATCCTATTTATTTAAAGATTTTAGGGGGAGTAGTTTTTTTACAATACATTTGCAATATTGGATAATAATATATATCTTTGCACAAAATAATATATTTAAGGTATATGAAAAAACTATTTACTATCGTATTCATGGTCATCGCCATGACCACACAGGCACAAAACCATATCGATCCCTACCAACCTCTGATGGAAGCCCTTGACGCACAAGGTGAGAAGATCATGAAGGAGTTCAAGGCTATCCAGGAGAAAGACCCCAATGGTGAACTCCCTGAGAGCAAGGCAATGGCAAAAATCCTGTCCGACCGGCTGGACTCGTTGGGTGAAGAACAGTTGAAACTCATCAGGGAGATTATCCGCGACAACCGCGACAATGACCTGCCCGTCAAATATATCAAGGATGCGATGTATCAGTTAAGTTACGAAGACCTGAAAACAGCCCTCGATCCCAAGACATCCTACTACTATCATCCCGACCTGGAGATTCCCAAGAAGCTGCTTGCCGGCTACGAGAAGCGCAAGCCAGGCATTCTTTTTCATGACCTGGAGATGAATACCCCTAATGACGAGACGGTGAAGTTAAGCCAGTGGGTCGGCAAAGGCAACTACGTACTTGTCGACTTCTGGGCATCCTGGTGCGGTCCCTGTCGCCGTGAGATGCCCTTTGTAATAGCTGCCTATGAACAATACCATGCCAAGGGCTTCAATGTGGTAGGTGTCTCCTTCGACCAGAAAAAGAGTTCATGGGTGGCTGCTATCCAACAGTTAGGCATGAGATGGCCGCAGATGAGCGATCTGAAGGGATGGAAATGCGCTGCCGCCGGACTATACGGCATCAGCAGCATCCCCTCCAACGTCCTCGTCGACCCTACTGGCAAAATCATCGCCATGGACCTCCGTGGTGAGAAACTCATCAATAAGTTAAAGGAAATCTACGGAAAATAAAAGGAAATTCCTTTTTGTTTTCTGTTAAACGTTACTCAGTAACCAACCGAGATAGACGAGATAGGCACCGAGCAAGAGGGCACCCTCCCAACGCTCCACAGTATAACGGGTATAGGAAAACAACCACACGAGGGCTACCGAACCCAGCATCATACTCATATCCACGATGGTGATGCCGTGTATCTGCATGGGACTGATGACTGCCGTCGTTCCTAATATCAACAGGATATTGAAGACGTTAGAGCCAATGACATTGCCAATGGCGATGGCCGACTGTCCTTTTCGGGCCGCCACGACACTGGTGGCGAGTTCCGGCAAAGAAGTACCGCCAGCCACGATGGTCAGACCAACCACACCCTCGCTGATGCCCAGAGAATAGGCGACACGAGAAGCAGAGTCGACGAAGACGTTACTGCCTACGATGAGAAGGGTAAGGCCCAATAGAAGATATAGTGTAGAACGGAGCATGGAGAGTGGAGAGTTTGCTACCACCGTTGTGGATTGGGAGGATTTGGCAGTCTTGATACCATAGTATAGGAAGGCTGCGAAGCCTATGAGGAGGAGGATGCCGTCAAGGCGACTCAGGAAGGAGTCGAAGGCGATGAGGATCAAGAGGACGGAGGCGGCTACGGAGAAGGGAATATCCTTCTTTACCGTATTCCTACTGATGGTCATGGGCGCCACTATAGCGGCACAGCCGACTATCAGCATGGCATTCATCGTATTCGAGCCGACGACATTACCCATCGCCATATCAGGAGTCCCTTTCAGTGCCGACACCAGACTCACAAAGAGTTCCGGGGCTGAAGTGCCTGCCGCCACAACGGTCAGACCGATGATGATCTCAGGGATATTCATGCGACGGGCCAGGGCTGAGGCTCCCTCTGTCAGACGGTCGGCACCGCCTAACACCATTGCTACACCTATTATTATTAATATTATATCAAGGAGCATCATTTGAAATCAGGATTTACACTATTCTTCTTCCCAGTCAAAGTCATCAAAACCTTCCAAGGCAGGACCAACAAACTCATCAAGGGCACGACGTTCCTTCTTCGTAGGACGACCAGTACCACGGGCACGGTTGACGAAACCGCTGATACGGTTCATCTCCAACAGTTCATACTGGTCGGCAGACGTGACATTCTCGTAGACCTCTGGAATCAGCTTTGCCCCTACCCTTTGCTCGATGGTCTTCAGAATCTTGAAGGAATAGGTCACAGGGGGCTTGCGGACACTGACGACCTCGCCAACTTTCACCATGCGGGAGGGCTTGACGTTCATGCCGTTCATTGTCACACGACCATTCTTGATGGCATCGACGGCAATACTGCGTGTCTTGAAGATACGCGCTGCCCACAACCATTTGTCTATCCGAGCTTCATTCATCGGCCTTTGGTTTTTGGCTATTAGCTGTTGGTTTAGACCCTTTCCCCAACTTATTATACTGATTCATGGTGAAGTCGATACCTGTCAGGACAAAGCTCTTGATGATATCCACACCTATGTTGACAGCAGGCTGGAGCCGTTCCAGTTCTTCGGACGAGAAGCGGCCGAGAACATGGTCAATCTGGGCACCAACAGGATAATCATTGCCAATGCCCATGCGGAGACGGGCATAATCCTGTCCGATGAGCTGCTGAATATGTCCCAAGCCATTATGACCACCATTAGAACCACTTGCTTTCAGGCGGAACTGTCCCAACGGTAAAGCTACATCATCGCTGATGACCAACAGACGGCCCTGGTCGATATTCTCCTTGTTCAGCCAATAACGTACCGCATTACCACTCAGATTCATATAGGTAGACGGTTTGAGGAGAACCACCTTACGACCTTTGAGAGTTGTCTCGCCAATAAAGCCGTAACGCTTGTCCTCAAAAGAAATATTGGACGCCTTCGCAAAAGCGTCCAATACCATAAATCCCGTATTGTGGCGGGTCATGTCATACTCGTCGCCGACGTTACCCAGACCAACAATTAAGTATTTGTCCATGCTATTGGCTGTTAGCAGTTAGCTATGAACTAGCAATTACTGGGCAGCCTCCTCTGCAGTTGCTGCCGAACGAGAAGCACGTGTAGTCTTAACAGAACATACGATAACCTCCTTCGGAGTAGCAATCTCAAGACCCTCGAAGCTCAGTGAGCCTACCTTGATGCTCTTGCCGAGCTCCAGTGTGGTAACGTCGATCTCAAGAACCTCAGGAATATTCTTATAAGGAGCTGTCACATTGATCTTACGGATCTGCAACTGGAGTTTACCACCATCACGTACACCCTGAGCGTGACCAACAATCTTCACAGGAATACCCACGGTGATATTTTTGGTCTCATTCACCTCGTAGAAATCTGCATGCAGCACAGCATCCGTTGTGGGGTGGAACTGGAGTTCTTTGATGATAGCCTTGTGCTCCTTGCCGTCAATATTGATATTGACAACATATACATGCGGAGAATAAACTACCTTACGGAGCTCCGACATAGGAACAAAGAAAGAGAATGCCTCGGGAAGTCCCTTCTCATCTTTCTTCTCACCATACAGATTACAGGGAATCAGACCCTCCTTGCGAAGCAACTTAGAGGCTTTCTTGCCTGTCTCGGTGCGCTTCTGACCGTTTACACTAATTTCTCTCATAATAAAATTGTGTTACTCTAAATTAAGTTAAACTTATGCTTAATTCACCATCACACGATGCGAAAAGCGGCTGCAAAATTACAAAAAAAACTTCAACCGTACAAAAAAATCGTCAAATTTATGGGTACAGGAACATTTTTTTCACTTTTCACTCTTCACTTTTCACTTTATTTCGTATCTTTGCAGTTGATAAGCGTATCAAACTAGCTATTCAAGAAAGATATGATAAATCGTGAGCTCATCAGAATCAAGGTAGTCCAATTAACCTATGCGTACTATCAAAACGGGAACAAGAACATTGAGACGGCGGAGAAAGAACTACTCTTCAGCCTCTCAAAAGCGTATGACCTTTACAACTACCTGTTAGCACTCATCGTCGGAATTACCCATGAATCACGCCGACATCTGGAAGTGGCTCAGTCAAGGGCCAAACGCGAAGGTACGGAGATGCCTTCACAGAAATTCGCCTACAACCGCTTTGCCATGCAAGTGGAGGAGAATAAAATGTTGAATGACTTCATGGAGAGTAAGAAACTTAACTGGGACGACGAACCGGAGTTCCTGAAGAGTATCTATACCCAGATTACAGATAGTCAGATATACAAGGAGTATATGGAGTCAGCAGAAGACAATTACGACGCTGACCGCGAGTTATGGCGCAAACTCTACCGGACCCTTATCCAGGACAATGCCAACCTTGAGGCGCTGTTGGAGGAACAGAGTCTCTACTGGAACGACGACAAGGAGGTGGTGGACACCTTCGTCCTCAAGACCATCAAACGTTTTGATGAAAGGAATCAGTCGAAACAGGAGCTATTACCAGAGTACGACAACGAAGAGGACAAGGAATATGCCCGCAAATTGTTCCGTGCCACCATTATGAATGCAGATGAATACCAGCATTTTATGAGCGAGGCTTCACGCAACTGGGATTTCTCCCGTCTGGCCTATATGGATATCATCATCATGCAGATAGCCATCGCAGAGATGATGACCTTTCCCAGTATTCCCATCAGTGTGACCATCAATGAGTTTGTGGAGATTGCCAAGCTCTACTCCACCCCGCGCAGCGGAGGATATATCAACGGTATGCTCGACACCATTGCCCACCATCTGATAGAAAGCGGAAGGCTGCTGAAGCGGATGGAAGAGAGGGAATAATGACGGAATAACGGTATGACGGTATAACGAAAATAAAATAATAAACAAAATAAAAAAAATGACAGAAATGATTCTCGCTGCACAAGCCGCACAAGGTGGCGGCGGCAGCATGACCAGTTTTATTATTATGATGGTGGCTATCTTTGCCATCATGTATTTCTTTATGATTAAGCCTCAGCAGAAGCGCCAGAAGGAAATCCAGAATTTCCAAAACTCCCTGACAGAAGGCACTAATGTTGTCACAGGCGGTGGTATCTACGGCGTTGTCAAGAAGATTGACCTTGCTAGTGGAGTTATCGAAGTGAAAATCGCTGACGGTGTAGTTATCCGTGTGGACAAAGGCTCTGTATTCAAAGACATGGCAAGTACCCCTGCGCAGAAATAACAAGAGATAAGAGGACATGCCACACTTCGCCAAGTACATCAGACACTTCTTGTTCAACCAAACGAGCAAGGAGGTTCTGGTTTTTCTGTTCTTCCTCATTCTGTCGGGAGTCTTCTGGATTATCCTGACCCTCAACGAGGCCTATGAGCGGGAAATCAAGGTTACTGTGCATATCAAAGGCATTCCGAAGAATGTGGTGCTTACCTCTAACGAGATTGACACCCTGCGTGTCATTGTCCGAGATAAAGGATGGATCCTCCTGAGATATCTCTATGAGAAAAACAGGAACATTAATATTACATTTAAGAATTATGACCGTGGCAACGGCTATGGCAATACCTCTTCGTCAGATATCAAACGACTGATTGTCCAGCAACTGGAAATGTCATCCACCGTCATTTCCGTCAAACCCGATAAGATGGAGTTCTTCTATAATAACGGAGAGCGCAAGCGTGTTCCTGTCAGATGGACGGGTCGCGTCATTCCCGAACAGTTATACTTCATCTCACATGTACAGTACTGGCCTGACAGCGTTGATGTATATGCCTCCAAGGAGAAACTGGACAGTATCCGTACCGTGTATACAGAGCCATTAAACTATGTCGGTTTCCGTGATACGCTAATCATCAACAGCAGATTGTCACACCAGAAAAACATGAAGGTCGTCCCCGACCAGATTCGTATGGGTTTCTTTACCGATGTGCTAACAGAAGAGAGTATGGACGGTATTCCCATCAAGGCCATCAATATGCCGGAAGGAAAAGTGCTGCGTACTTTCCCGCCCAAGGTAAAAGTGCATTTTATCACGGGTGTCAGTCTGTTTCGTAAGCTACGTGCCGAGGACTTTTCGGTCATTGCCGATTATAATGAGATCAACCTGAATCCCTCAGAAAAATGTAACATCTACCTAAAGACCATCCCTCATGGTATCAGCAGGGCGACACTGGATCTCAAACAAGTGGACTATCTGATTGAAGAGGAGTAAAGAGTTTAGAATGAAGATAGGAATTACGGGAGGAATCGGGTCTGGCAAGAGTTTTGTCTGCAAACGACTAAAGAAGCAGGGCATTGAAGTCTATGACTGTGACGCTGCCGCAAAGCGACTTATCCGCACTTCTCCTATTATACATAAAGAGTTAACGGAACTAATTGGACCAGACACTTATATCAACGGAAAACTCAACAAGGCGGCTGTCGCCCAGTTTCTGCTACAGAGTGAAGAGAATACGAAAGCGATTGATACCATTGTACATCCTGCCGTCTTTCATGACTT
>JAEEGL016907731.1_pt1 | contig 38606 bp, 33 predicted proteins | sample 9134231 | NCBI WGS metagenome assembly JAEEGL01 (sample SAMN16246548, study PRJNA631951) | gut metagenome | biome: gut microbiome; feature: rumen; material: fiber-attached | host: Bos | place: Iran: Karaj | collected 2018-10 | reverse complement strand
TTTTATCTTGATGACGGAACATACCTCGGCACAGAGTATAAAAAGATAGTTGAGAGTATTCTCAGTGGTGAAAAAGAGGTCGTTCCGATACGAAACGACAGGATATTTACCAGTCTTGAAAGACACGGTTGGAATCCTGATAATATCATTGATACTGCGCCTATTGAAGATAAATACAGGGAGCTTGGATTTTCGGTTTTCCCTGCAGCAAAGAAATTCTTTGAGGTGATCCCTACCGGTAAATATAAGATATGGATTCCTAGATCAGATGATGATTGCTATATAGGATTTTACCCCAATAAAAGAATGAAAGATCCGAAAGAATTCCGAGATGAAGTAGGCGAGAATCTGCTGACTATTGCTGCACAAAGAGAGGCCAACTTCTTCATAAGCGAGAGCGGTAAATTTTACGCACAGTATGATTTCAAAAACCAAATGTTCTATGTGACGGATGATTTGTATTTATTTATATATTACCTGCTTATAAATCGAAACGGCTTTTGATGCATTTGACCATTTATAATGTGATTATATGCATTATTTCCAAAGCCGGGAAATGAGTGAAAGGATCAGTAGCTTTGTTGATGCTTGAAGATAGCGGTTGGAAGATATCTCGGAAGATAAGTCAGCTAAGTCATCATTCAATGATTATTAAGAATAAGAATTTTATAAACGACAATAACTAAATATATAAAACGAATTAATCAGGAATTAAATGAGAAGAAATCAATAATAGAAAATATGCAGTTAGGAATGCTCGGAAGAGGGTAATTGGGGACAATTTGGTTTACATAAGAAAAAGGTAACCCTAGGTAACCCTCTATTAATTCAAAAAAGCCCGATTTTACGGGCTTTTCGAGTGCCGGCAGCGGGAGTCGAATCCACTGTACGATAGCGCAAATGCCCATAAAATAAGGGTTTTCGAAATTGAAAAAGCTAAAAGTAACAAAAAAGTAACAAGAATTGTTACTCATTCAACCCCTTACATGATTAAGAAAGGAGATGCTCCTCCTGATGGCCGGGTTACAATTGAAAAGTTTAATCATATTAGAATCAAAATGATTCTCTTTTTTTATTTATATGAAATTGTTTAAATATCTTTTTTTATTTGATAAAATAAATAAAAATCGAAGGGAGATGATTTCTATGACCATCGCAAATGAATTGGATTCTACTTGTGGTATTTCTGATGATGAATTAACTGTTAGATTTAAAGAATCTATTAGAATAGATAACGAAATCCGAAAAATAAAAGGTTTACCTGTTGCAAAATATGATAAAGTCACAAAGAGGGCATATTTGGAATATCCTGATGGGAGGAAAGAATATGTCGGAGAATGATAAAATCATATTACCTGAAATTATGGTATTTGCAGGGCCTAATGGAAGCGGAAAAACCACTATAACAAAAATGGCCAAAACTGTCGGGGTATATATAAATGCAGATGATATAAAGTCAACAACTCTTTGCTCAGATATGGATGCTGCTTTAAAGGCAGAAGAATTAAGAGAAAACTTTGTTCATGCAAAGAAAGATTTTACTTTCGAAACTGTATTATCTACAGATAGAAATCTTAAATTGCTAATGAAAGCTAAAAATCAAGGGTATTTTATCAGAGGTATTTATGTACTCACGTCTACTGCAGATATAAACGTAGCCCGAGTTAATGCCAGAAAAGCTCTAGGCGGTCATGGAGTTCCAGAAGATAAGATTCGCAGCAGATATGAAAAGGCATTAAAATTAATTCCTCAACTTGTTGAAGTCTGCGATATTTTACATATTTATGACAACACGGAAGATCCTTTTAGAATATTCAAAAAACGAAAGGACGTTTTCTTCAAATGGAGTAATGAATTTTGGAGTGATGAAGATATTGTAAAACTTACTGGTGTAAATTCATATATTAATTAAATGACTAAAGGATCTATCGTTAATGATAGATCTTTTTTTATGGGGATTGGGGTATCCCCAAGAAGTAGGATTTAGGAAAACAGTGCTGATGAAGCAGAGCTGAATTTGCACTTTTTGCATAAATCCGTTGCTTGCCTGTTTTTGGACATCACTATTGATGTCCTTTTTTTATGTTCCAAAAATGTCACATCGATACGTGTATGCTGATATCAGAGTTTATGTGTAAAACAAATAGTATGTGTATTCAGTGATAGGGTGAGTGATATGAAACTTATATTTTTAGATATTGATGGAGTATTAAATAATGAAAATACCAAAGCTTCTGCTCCAAGTGGATGTATGGGGATTGACGATAAGCTAGTAACTAAGTTGGCACAAATTGTTGAAGAGACTGATGCCAGGATTATTCTCACAAGTGATTGGAAGATTGGATGGGAGGAATTTGATTTCTGCTGTTCTGAGGATGCTAAATATCTGAATCGTAAGTTAAAAAAGCATGGTCTTAAAATAACTTCTAAAACCTATGATGATCATGTGTACGATACATATTTTGAAGATAGGGGAAAGGGAATCCATAAATTTCTTGAAAGGGTTCAGAATGTAGAAGCGTATGTTGTTATAGATGATCATACATTTACAGATTTTGATGATGAAATCAGGAAGAATCTGGTATTGACAGATTACAGAATTGGATTATCAGATTCCGATGTAGAGAAGGCAATTAATATATTGAATACGGAAAGGAGTGATAACAATGTTTGAGATAAAAGGCGAAAAATGTACAGCGATATGTTATGCGACAGTATGTGATGAGATTGCAATAGAGCAGATAAGACGTATGTGCGATTTTGAATTTACGGAAGGTTCTAAGGTACGTATTATGCCGGATGTTCATTATGGTAGAGGTTGTACCATTGGAACCACGATGACAATCACAGATAAAGTTGTTCCTAATATAGTAGGAGTAGATATTGGATGTGGCATGTATACCGTTGATTTAGGTAAAGAACCTATAAATCTGGAAAAGTTTGATAATGCAGCTCATTATATTCCTTCAGGACGAAATATCTGGGATAGCAGACAGGAAAGATTTGATTTAACGGAACTGAGATGTTTTGGAGAATTGAATGATTCAAGAAAAATCGAAAGATCTATAGGGACATTAGGTGGCGGAAATCATTTTATTGAAATAGATCAGTCATCTGATGGAACCAATTACTTAGTTATTCATTCTGGTAGTAGAAATCTAGGAAAACAGATGGCAGAACATTATCAAAAGCTTGCAATTGGGCTTCAGCATGGCAAAGCTGATCTTTTATATAGACGCGAAGAAATAATCTCAACATATAGATCTGAGGGTAGAGCTTCAGAAATAGCTGAAGCTCTAAAAAATCTAAATAGAAGTTTCAATTATACAAAATCTATTATTCCGGATGATCTTTGTTGGCTGTATGGAACTTATTTAGAAGACTATATGCATGATGTTCAAATCTGTCAGCAATTTGCAAAGAGAAATCGAGAGAAGATAGCGGAAGTGTTATTGAAAAGAACTGGTTTATCAGCAGGAGAATCATTTCATACGATACATAATTATATTGATACAGAAGAGAAAATACTCCGCAAGGGTGCTATTGCAGCACATAAAGGCGAAAAGGTATTAATTCCGATTAATATGAGAGATGGAAGTGTACTTGCAACAGGAAAAGGTAATCCTGAATGGAATTATTCTGCACCACATGGAGCCGGACGTATCATGTCAAGAAAAGAAGCAAAGCAGGCATTAACATTAGAAGAGTATCAAAATTCTATGAAGGGAATTTATACAACCTCTGTGAGTAATAGAACTATAGATGAAGCACCTATGGCATACAAATCATTGGAAGATATCATTGATGTGATACATGAATCTGTGGATGTAATAGAGGTGCTTAAACCAATATATAATTTTAAAGCATCGGATAGATGAGACAATTTTATCCCATTTATCCGTATACTATATAGTTATAAAGATGTAATGATTGACGGATATTATATGGAGGTTGGGATATGTTTTATATCAAAATAGAAGGAAAGCCTAAAAATAAAAAGACAATCCAGATGTGTTCGGAAATTGATAGAAAAGTAGAAAGAACGATTCAATCAAAAACAAATAATCAGGATCTATGGAGTGATGGATTCTTTTTTGTAGAAGAGATTTCTACTGAAGAAGTTTCGATAGGTGCTTTTCTTAATAGCATAGATGATTTGAAAACAAAACTGAATAAATATCTTGCAGCATTAGATATTTCTTTATCGAATATAAGATTTGAGGAAATAACATTTAAAGATATTGATTTTATGATAAGTGAAGCAGAGTATAACGGCTTTCTACGTAGAAGTAATAATATATTTGATTCATTAGGGGTAAAATCTTTTAGTCGAAATCGTTCAATAAAAGAAATGATTCTAGATCGTTCAGAGAGACAAACAATATATAAAAGGGCTGAAGAGTTATATATTCGTAATACGCTTATACCTGAATTGGATCGTATCTATAGTGGGAAAATAACAAAAAGAATAACAGGGCATCCGGTTCACTATATGGTTGAAACAGATGATGATGAAATAAAAGAGTCTACTTCAGAGTTACTGCTTAAGGCATTATATGAAAATTGCAGAATAAATAATAAAAGAGTAACTTTCTTTGAGATTGAAGCAGATAGAGGATATAGAGTTAATAATGAGATGGAAGAATTAGATTCCCTATATAAGAGTAGCTTTGGTGGATCAATAGTGATTACATTTCTTTGTGAAGAAGAAGTCGAAGGATCAAAAGCTAGCGGCGTAAGGTACACTATTGAGAGACTTTCAAACATAATGAATAAATATAGCAACGATGTACTTACAATCTATTGTTTTCCGAAGGAATGTACAAAAATTAAAGGATGGTTCTTTGAGTATTTGGGAAATGTAAGCATTATAGAGCTTAAAGAAGAGTTTGTCTCTGCTGAAGAGGCAAAAAAAGTGCTTTCAACAAAGGCTAAGGCATACCACGTAAGACCTGATAAACAGCTTTTTGGTCAAATAAAGCAAGAAGGCAGTTATCTATTACAAGATCTGGACACGGATTTTCATGAATGGTTCAGAATCAAACTGAAAAGATCGATATATCCACAATATCAGTGTATTGAATCGATAACAAAGAAAAAAGTAGATGAATCGCCTAAGGGTACTGCATATGATGATCTGGAGAAAATGATCGGACTTACTGAAGCAAAGAAAGTTATTAATCAGGCTTTGGACTATTATAAGGCACAAAAGCTTTTTAAGGATAAGGGAATACAGCAGGATGCGCCATCAATGCATATGGTATTTACTGGAAATCCAGGAACTGCCAAGACTACTGTAGCAAGACTGTTTACAGATATTATGAAAGATAATGGTATTTTATCTACGGGAAAGCTTGTGGAGGTTGGACGTCAGGATCTAGTTGGAAAATATGTGGGATGGACAGCACCTACAGTTAAGGCAAGATTTGAAGATGCAAAAGGTGGAGTTCTCTTTATAGATGAAGCCTATTCTCTTGTGGATGACAGAGATGGATTATATGGTGATGAGGCGATTAATACTATAGTTCAGGAAATGGAGAATCGAAGGGATGAGGTAATAGTAATTTTTGCAGGATATCCTGATAAGATGGAGGCATTCCTTGATAAGAATCCTGGACTTCGTTCCAGAATTGCATTTCATGTATCATTTGAAGACTATGATGTTGAAGAGCTTTGCAAGATTGCTGAAGTTATTGCAGATAAAAAAGGAATGCATTTTACTGAGGATGCAATAGACCGTCTCAGGGAATGTTTCTCCATTGCTATTAATGAACCTGATTTTGGTAATGGTCGATATGTGCGTAATGTCATAGAAAGGGCAAGAATGGCTCAATCCAGCAGGCTGCTTACAAAAGAAATCGATAATATTACAAGAGAAGATATCCTGACATTTACTGCAGCGGATATAGAACTTCCGAAGAAGAAAGCAAACAATATAGTGAGGATGGGATTCTGTGGATAAGAGTATTCTACGACGTAAGTTTGATAAAGAACTCAGCAAAGCACGGAGCATAATATATGATGAGTGCGACATGATAAAGACTGGTTATAAATTGATAGATGAACGTTACGGTGGATTCAGGAAAGGCGAGCTGATTCTTATTTCATCAGATGGTGGAATAGGAATCAGAACGTTCGCTTTTGATACACTGATTTATAATGTCATCAATAATAAAATACCGGTTTTATACATATCCTTCTATAAAAAACCTTTTGCTGTAATACTCGATATTATTTATCACATCTGTATCGAAGGAAAAGATCCACTAACCTGTGAAATAGAAAACAGTGAATATGAGGAAATACTTCAATGTTTTAGGGAATCCCCAGTTTATATACATCACCAGAATATACCTAATATGGATGAAATAATTAAATTATTTGATGATTTCGAACAGGAGCCTCAGTTGATAATCATTGATAAGATTGGCCGTTCGGATATGAACGAAAAGGAATATATAGAGATTCTAGATGCACTTAATAAATTTGCCGAAATGAAAAATGTGAATGTATTGGTTTTATCAGAAATACAGGGATCAACTCGGATGGCAGATTACAGCATCATGATGTATAGTGAAGATTTTTATGAAGAATATTCTTATCTAGGAGATGTTTATAATGTAAATATAGAAATAGAAGATCATAATTGCGGAAATATTGTCTGTGGTTCATTAGAATATTCAAAAACAACGAAGCATTTTATTGATTATTTGTAATCATTTCCGCATCTTGATATAATATATATGTGCTAAAAAAGGTACATGCTATCCAATATAATGAATGTGTAGGGGTGCATATTCTTTTCTTATTTTGGAGGTAAGCATATGAGGGGTGAACTTAGCAAATCAAGGTATTGCAAGGGTGTAAGATGTCCGAAGATTCTTTGGTTGGACGAGCATAAACCGGAGAAGGCATCTAATGAAGATTCAACTGATGTTATAGAAGCCGGTATAATGGTCGGCGAGCTGGCAAGGGGGTATTTCGGAGAGTATTCGCTTGTACAATTTCATCCAAGTAAAGAAGCTATGGTAGATGAAACCATACGGCTTCTTGAAGATGGTTTAAAATGTATAGCAGAATCAAGCTTTCTTTATGATGGCTGCTTTTGTTCTGTTGACATTCTTCGCAAGACTGAGTCAGGCTATGATCTGATTGAAGTAAAAAGCTCTACAGAGGTTAAGGAAGAACATATTTATGACGTAAGCTATCAGTATTACGTTCTTTTCAAATCAGGAATTCCAGTAAATAAAGTTTACATTATGCATATAAATAACCAATATGTCCGGCAGGGGGATATAAATCTGCAGGACTTATTTGTAATGGAAGACTGTACAGATACAGTTAAAGAAAAGCAGAACTTTGTAGAGCAGAAGATACTTGAGATAAGAGAGTATCTTCAGTTTGAAGAAGAACCGGAAAAAGATATTAATATATGCTGCGATAAGCCAGAGGAATGTGCGTATTACAAATATTGCAGACGAAGCCTTCCTGATGAATCTATATTTGATATAAAGAATATGAGAGATAGTCAGAAATATAAAATGTACAAAGACGGTATAGTAAGCTTTGAAGATATCATAAGAGAGCGCCCTAAGCTGACTGATAAACAGATGAGGCAGGTTGAGACGGCATATTATCATAAGACAGATCATATAGAAAAAGAGAAAATAAAAGAGTTTCTGGATACATTGTCTTATCCGCTCTATCATCTGGATTTTGAAACATATTCGCCAGTTATTCCAGATTTTGACAATATGCATCCTTATGCAAAGGTACCATTTCAATATTCAATACATGTTGAAAAGGAAGACGGAACACTTGAGCATTTAGAATTTTTAGCTGAAGCAGGAGAGGATCCTCGCAGATTATTAGCTGAGAGCTTAGTAAAAGATATCCCGGAAAACACATGCGTTTTAGCTTTTAATATGGGGTTTGAAAAAAGTGTTATAAGAAGTCTCGCAGAACTATATGATGATTTGTCAGATCATTTGCTTAATATCAGAGAAAACATACATGATTTGATGATTCCTTTTTCAAATCAGTATTACTATAGCGAAGCTATGAAGGGAAGTTATTCCATTAAATATGTACTTCCGGCACTATTCCCTGATAATCCGGAACTTGATTATCATAATCTGGAAGGGGTACATCGTGGTGGGGAGGCAATGTCTGCATTTGTAAATATGCAAAAGATGTCACCTGAAGAGGTAGAAATTACAAGAAAGAATCTACTCAAGTATTGTTGTTTGGACACATTTGCAATGGTTAAGGTGCTGGAGAAACTTAGAGAAGCTGTAAAAGAGGACTAGTCTATGAATAGAGCTATAATTCTAAATAAAATATTTGATGGATCATGGAATGATGAAGAAGGCAACATATCTCATGAAATAATAGATTTTGCATTAACTGACGAGGGTAAATATTTTGTTTATAACGTTCCCTATGGATGTTGTCCAAAGTGGATTCATATAAAAGGTGATATAAAAAATAAAGAGGCAACTCATGAAGTGGATTATCTATATCTTACAAGTGAGAGTAGAAACGGTGGGTTTAGCATTAAGTATAGAATTAAACTGATTAGAAAACTACACGATTATACATATCATAAAACTACTGAAGATAGAAAAAAAGTTGCAGCATCCATGGAACAGATATATGAAAAGAATCATATATATTATGGAGGAAAAAAGTTATCGGAAATTTTAGATACGGATACTCCACTTATTACGTTTGAAGCAGCGTATATGGAAACAGCAACTGAACCTCCATATATAGAGTTATCTGAATACAATTATCAGAGAAATAAAGGATATTTAAAGGAGGATGAGTATCCGGAGGATTTCAAAAAATTTCTATGTAAAATTGAGAATGCAGAATGGATAAGGAGTGGATTGAATCCTATAGTTGATCCCGGCCCGAAAGCATATAATAAAAAGACATTTCTAGATTTGATAAGAAAATCTGAAAGTGAAGAATGTTATACGAATATTTTATATTCAGTTTTAAAATATAATGATTTATTTGAAGAATTCTGTAAAAAATTTGCTTCAAAAGAAAACATTGATTACAGCAATCCGTTTAACATATTTAGAGAATATGGAATTGTTGGTGGCCGTATGGATATATGTGCAGAAAACATTTCACGTAGAGTGGTAATAGAAAATAAGCTGTATAGTGGTTTAAATGGGATAAAAAAAGATTCGGGTTCACAATTAAGAAACTATTATAATTGGGGATTGAAAAACGGTAATGAACCATTATGTTTCTTAACTGTTCCTGATTTTCGTTCTTACAGATCACATCAAGGCAGAATGAGTGAAATAGAACAGGAAATTAAACAGTATGATCCAGATATGCTTGACAAGTATATTATTGTTACATATGGAGAAATAAGTAAGTTTATTCTAGAGCATAAAGATCTATTGGATGAGACTTATGAATATCATGATTATATAGATGATATTATTTTTGCTTTTAATAACTATGCATATGCATCTAAGACTGAATATGTTCAATCTTTATTTCTGAATAAAATACGGGAATTACCTCAATCTTGAGATATAAGTGATTATGTTAAATAACTCGTATAAAAAAAGATACATTTACAATGGTAAAGGTGCTGGTGAAACTTAGAGAGGCAGTAAAGGAGGAATAAGAGATGACTGGGAAGCCGCCGAAAAAAATAATGATGAATATTCTCGAAGTCTTAAAGCGATACTCCGATGAGAATCATCGACTTAGTCAAAATGAAATCATAGATATACTTGAAAAGCAATATGATATTGAGGCTGACAGAAGAAGTATCCGTAGAAATATTATGAATCTTATGGATTTAGGTTATGAAATCGAATACAAAGAAACAATCCGTAAGATGCCTGTAAAGGATAAATCCGGAAAAAATATAATAGACCCCAATACCGGGGAGGTAGTCAAGGAAGATAACTATATCTGGTCAGACTATTATCTAGTGAGAGATTTTACTGATGATGAATTGCGGCTCATGATAGACGGTTTACTGTTTTCTAGACATATACCATATAGCGAATGTAAAGATCTGGTTGAGAAGATTGAAGGATTGTCTAGCGAACATTTCCGTTCCAGGGTAAAATACATTTCAACGCTTCCAGTTGATAAATCAAATAATAAAGCTCTTTTTCTTAATATTGGACTTATAGATGAAGCAATTAGCAAGAAAAGGAAAATAACATTTAAATATCTGGAATATGATACCGATAAGAAAATGCATGTCAAAAAACGTGAAGATGGCAGTGAAAGAATATATCTGGTTTCGCCTTATCAAATGGCAACAAGGGAAGGCAAGTATTATCTCATATGCAATTACGATAAGTATGATGATATATCGAATTATCGCGTTGATCGTATTACAGATATTGAGATTACAGATGAACCTATAAAACCATTTAAGAATTTGAAATGGTCAAATAAAGCAGAACTGAATCTGGCTGACTATATGAAGAAGCATCCATACATGTATTCAAGTGATGATGTGATGGTATCTTTCAGAGTAGTTCTTCCGATGATTGGTGATGTGATAGATATGTTCGGAACAGATGTCAGGTTCTCAGATAAAGATGAAACGGGGGTGACAGTATCAACTACAACAAATGAACGTGCAATAGAGCAGTTCGCGCTGAACTTTGCACCTGATGTGATGATCCTCAGACCAGAAAGATTGAGGAAGAAAATAGTAGAGCAGCTGAAGAAGGCTGTGGAGGCGTATGAGAAATAGGAAAGGGGATACTTATGATTAATAGTGATATTTTAAATGCCGCTGATTTTATAAAAAAATATAAAAAATTCTATTTTGAAAACACAAAAAATGAATATGACGCTAAAGAGAAAAAAGATTTAGGACTTCAAAATGTTAGACCAGTTAACAAAGAGGCCGAAGATTATATTATTGATGAAAAATTGAAGAAGGGTATATATGACAAAGAAGTATTTGCTTGGAAAGTAGGAAGGATAGAGAGATATGACGATGAGAAAAAAGAAGTAAAATATAATCATAAATCCTTTGATAAAGATGATAAGTCGGATAATTATATTACTATACGAGGGAAGGTTAAAAAAGCTGATTTTGAGAAATTTAGTATAAATGTAAACTCTATAAAAAATATTACATGGAGTATTGAGAATTCTGACAAAATTGATTACGAAGAAGACTATGAAATAATTGCTGGTAAAAACTCTAATTACTATATTTTAAAAGAAAAATCTACTTTTCTTTCTGGGTTTGGACCAGTTAACATTATAAATGCAATGTTTTTTGTTTCTAAAGGTATCGCTCCTATATATGATATGTTTGCGCATAAAGCAATAAGAGCACTAGCTTTAGATATGAATCCATGTGAAATATTTATGGGAGCAAATCCTGATAAAAGAGATGTTAAAAGTGTAATGATTATGTATAAAGAGTATATTTCTCTTTTACGAAAACGATTTCCGGATTATATAGGTAAAGATGATATGTTTATTCCTCGAGATTTGGACAGGGCTTTATGGGTATATGGTCATGCTACTAAAAAATATATTATAAATACATAAAGTGTAGTTTTTTAATTAATTTATTATTGAAATCAAGTGTTTTAGGGCGGCAGAAATGTCGCCCTTTTTATGTGACTAAAATGGTACATGACAGGTTATATAATCATTCAAATATATTTGTATTATTCGGAGATAAAGGATGAAGCAAAAGATTATAGAAAACCGGGACAATATAATGAAACTTCTTGAAACACAGTATGATGTTGACATCGTTATTATCGAACTGTGATTAACGGATTAAAAAGGTCGAAGAGAAGAAAATAATAGATGCAGATTTTAATGCACAGCTGGAGGTTATAAAAAAGAAGATATGTATATAAAAAAATATGTGATTCATATTCTGGCAGTAACTGCAATATCAGAGAGTGTGTTTGATATTCCTTTGGAGAATTGTGCAATGATAACCCTCACTACACGAACCACGCCGGGATTAAATAGAATTAAGATAAGAAAACTTGTTGTAGATATTCAGGATGTAGAGAGTACAGAACTATATGGTGCATTTACACGAGAACATGCCAGGATGATTATAAAGTTTATCAGTAATCTTCCGGAATGTATTACTGATTTATATATTTGTTGTTCAAAGGGTGGTTCGAGAAGTACAGGGTGTGCAGCTGCGTTGATGCTCATGTCGAATAGAAGCGATGATGATGTATGGAAGAATCCATATTATACGCCAAATTATCTTGTTTTCAGAGAACTTTGTAGGGAGTTTGGTATTGATATGTCAGATGAAGCGGTTGCAGATAGATTGAGAATAAATGATGAAGCTTATAAAACTGCTCAGGAAAACAAAAATGCAGGGAAATACGAACGATGGCAGATTCTTATGTGACATATTTGGCTCATTACTCCGTATATAATATAAAGTAAGAATCAGAATACTTTGACATAAACTTTTTTGGGATGGATAAAATATGGGAAATGTAAAAAGGCTTCTTGATGATATTGGTGAAGATTATACATCTGAACAGCTAAGTAAAATCATCAATAAATTGATGGAAACTAAAAGAACTGTTGAAAAAAAAGAAGAAAAGGTACGTCTTAAGCGTGAAAAGGAAGAGGCGGAAAGAAAGGCAAGAGAAGAAGCTGAAAGGAAAGAACAGCACATTAGAGAAGTGACATGCATGGATCTTCCAATGGATTGGGAAAATATATTTAATTCAGATGTCAGAACACAGGGGATACATACTGACAGTATTCCAGATTCTCTTATCATCAGTCTTTCAAATTTGGGTATGGTTGATATTGAATATATGTCGTCAATAACCGGAGCTGATTATAAGACTGTGATAAGTACGTTAAAAGGCTCTATATATCAGAATCCTGAAACTTGGGAAGAGTGCTTTTATAAAGGGTGGGAAACGGCTGACGAATATTTATCAGGTAATCTGATGAGAAAATGGAAAGCTGCAACAGCGGCTAATATAGAATACAACGGCTATTTTGAAGATAATATCGTCGCTATCGAAAAAGTTCTCCCTCCAACTGTGGCAACAAAAGATATTTATATAACACTTGGTTCCCCATGGGTTCCTGCGGATATTATAGACGATTTTATTTTTTATTTATTTGGAGATCCTTCTTGTTATTTATACTGGAATGATAATGATGTATCGAGATATAAGGAAGAGTGGAGAGTTAAACATGATGAGATCACTGGTACTTGGGAAATACCGTGTAAATCCAGATACGACCATAATATAAATGTTAGAAAAGTATATGGTACTGAAAAAATGGAAGCTCTTCATATACTCGAAAAGACTCTTAATATGAGGAATGTTGCAGTTACTAAAGAAGTAAGTTGTTCAATAAATAAAACCGGGAAAAAGAAGGTGATAGATGAGGCTGAAACTGTTGCGGCTCTTGAAAAGCAGAAAAAGCTGATCAAAGAATTTCAAAAGTGGGTATGGAATGATAAAGAGAGAAAAGAAAGACTTGAGATTATCTTTGAAAATCAGTTCAGCTGTGTCAGAAGAAGAATTTTCGACGGCTCATTTCTATCATTTCCGGGATTGTCTTCTTCAATTCAACTTTACCCATATCAGAAGGATGCAGTTGCAAGAATCATTTTTTCACCTAATACGCTTCTTGCACATGATGTAGGTGCAGGGAAAACATATGTGATGATAGCTGCAGGTCAAGAGCTTCGCCGAATGGGCATATCAAAGAAAAATCTTTATGTTGTTCCTAATAACATAGTTGATCAGTGGCGAAATATTTTCTCTATGATGTATCCTGATGCAAAGCTTCTATGTGTAGATCCTAAATCCTTTGTACCGAAGAAGAGAGAGGCAGTATTGGAGCAGATAAAGAATAATGATTATGATGGAATTATTATGGCATACAGTTGTTTTGATCAGATTCCTTTATCAAAGAATTATTATATTACTGAGTTGAATGAAAAAAAGAAAGAACTGGAAAAAGCTCTAAAACAGAAGAACAAGGCTACATCCAAACTGAAGAAAAAAACCAAGGCCATTGATAATGCTCTTGCAGAGTTGATGAGGGCAATGGAAGATACTTATGATTCTGTATACTTTGATGAGCTAGGTATTACAAGATTATTTATTGATGAGGCTCATAATTTTAAGAATGTTCCAATTGATACGAAAATTAATAATGCACTTGGAATAAATAGTACAGGTTCTAAAAGATGTAAAGACGTAATGGACAAAGTGCATTTAGTACAAAAGATGAATGAGGGTAAAGGAGTTGTTCTAGCTACAGGAACACCTATAACCAATTCAGTAACAGATGTATTTATAATACAGCAGTATCTTCAGAGTGGTGAGCTGGGGATACTTGATCTGCAGAGTTTTGATAGTTGGATTGGTATGTTTTCAGAAAGAGTAACAGAGTTTGAAATCGATGTAGATACAAGTACATATAGACTAGCGACAAGATTTGCAAAATTTCATAATTTACCTGAACTAACATCACTTCTAGGAACTATAGCTGATTTTCATCAGGTGGACAATGAAGCAGGAATTCCGGAATTTGATGGTTATAATGATTCGCTTATATCAAAAACACCAGAATTTAAGATATATCTTAATGATATTTCAGAAAGAGCTGATGCAATAAGACACGGACGTGTAAGCAGAGTATTCGATAATATGCTTAAAATTACCGCAGATGGAAGGAAAGCGGCTCTGGATCTAAGACTTGTTGATCCGAAAGCAGTCTTTACATATCAATCTAAAGTAGCGAGATGTGCTGATAATGTAGCGGATATTTTCTTCAAAACCTATGCGGACAAAAGTACACAACTAGTGTTTTGTGACTCATCTACACCTAAATCAGGTTTTAATTTATATGATGAATTGAAAGACAGGCTGGTAATACTGGGCGTTCCGGAAGATAAGATTGCATATATTCATGATGCAGAATCGGAGTCGGCACGTTCTAAGCTTTTCATGAAGGTGAGACGTGGAGACATAAGGGTTCTTATTGGATCCACATTTAAACTTGGTCTGGGTGTAAATGTACAGGACAGACTAATAGCTCTTCATCATCTGGATGTTCCATGGAGACCAGCTGATATGATACAGCGTGAAGGAAGAATCCTTCGGCAGGGAAATACAAATGATATAGTTTATATCTATCGTTATATAACTGAAGGGAGCTTTGATGCATATTCATGGCAGCTGCTTGAAACAAAACAGCGTTTTATATCTGATTTATTATCGGGTTCAATCAGCGAAAGAAGTAGTTCGGATATTGAGGATACTGTCCTTGATTATGCTGAAGTAAAGGCGCTAGCGGTAGGAAATCCTTTAGTGAAAGAACGTGTTGAAGCAGCGAATGAATTAGCAAGATATAGAACCCTACAGCGTAAGCTTATCGATTCAAGAATCAGGATGGAGAAAGAGTTACTTGAAATCCCTGGCAAGATTGATCATCAATGTGAACTTATAGATAATTGCCGACGAGATTTTGAATACTACATAGATTGGAAAAAAACAAATCCGACAATAGAAGACAGGAAGCAAACGAAAGAAAATGCTGAAAAGAGGAAAGAACTACGCGAATTTATAGGTTCAGCAGTAAGAGAGAATATTCTTGAAACCAAAGATAGAAGGCTTATATCGTATCGTGGATTTGATATTGTTCTACCGGCAAATATGACACGTGAAAAACCATTTATATGGCTTAAGCATTACGGAAAATATTATGTGGAACTTGGAAATGCAGATATTGGTAATCTTATCAGAATTGATAATTATCTGGATTCATTGGATAAACATCTGGATGATCTTTCCAGAGGATTGGAACAGATGAAAGAAAAGAAATATGAATTAGAAAATGAGCTGTCTAAAAAAGAAAGCTACTACGATCAGATCGAAATGTTTAAACAAAAGATTGAAGAGCTTGATAAGAAATTAGGAGTTGATAAGAAATGAACGATGTAAAACTTTCAAATATTCCATCGATGACAGTTGGGAAAATGGTGGAAAAACTTAGTTTTGCGTATAGCTCTGTTATTGGGAAAGGTATGCCTGTCAAAACTATACCATCAGTTATGCTGTGGGGTCCTCCCGGTGTAGGTAAATCGCAGGCTGTAAGACAGATCGCTTCTGAAATCGAAAAGAATACAGGTAAATCTGTAAATGTTACTGATGTTAGACTGCTTCTTTTTAACCCGATTGATTTACGAGGAATACCGACATCCAATGCTGATAAGACATTGGCCATATGGCTTAAACCTCAGATATTTCAGATGAATCCTTCCGGCGATATCGTAAATATTCTTTTTTTAGATGAAATCTCTGCAGCTCCTCAGTCCGTTCAGGCTGCGGCATACCAGATAACGCTTGATCGTGTAGTAGGAGAGCATAAACTTCCTGATAACTGTATAGTTATAGCAGCAGGAAACAGGACTACGGATAAATCCGTAGCTTTTAAAATGCCAAAAGCTCTGGCAAACAGATTAATGCATATTGAGGTTGAGGGAAGTTTTAATTCATGGAAGGAATGGGGTATTTCTTCTGGAATAAATCGTAAAGTAATTGGCTTTTTATCTTTCAGACAGGCGTATCTTATGGGGTTCAATGCGGCAAGTGACGATCTGGCATTTCCTACTCCTCGTGCGTGGGAAATGGTTAGTAACCTTTTAAATGGCATCAGTGATAATGTTGAAAATATGTATTCCCTGATTGCTGGGATTGTTGGTACGGGTGTGGCTGTGGAATTTAGAACTTGGGAAAAGGTATATAAAGAGCTTCCGGATATGGAAGATATCTTTGATGGAAAGATGCCAAACATGCCAAAGAATACAGATTCTATGTATGCCCTTATATCTTCAATGGTATGTTATGCGCGAGAACATAAGAATGAAATGAATCGTATAGCAAATTCGATACGTTATGCAGACAAAATGCCACCAGACTTCAGTGTCGTTCTTTTGAAGGATTATATGTATATCGAAAAAGATTATAAACAGAAGCTCATGGCAATACCAGAGTTTTGTATATGGCTTAATTCTAAGGGGAGATTAATGAATGGATCTGTCAGATGAGAAGAAAAAGGAATATATGAAGAGACTGTTGATGTCCCGAATTAGAATATTAGTTAATAATGGATTCTATGGATTGTTATTAATGCATATGGTTTATTCGATTGATGAGTACTGTGAGACAGCGGCAACAGATGGCAGACGCATTTTTTGGGGACCAAAGTTTCTAGATGACCTTACTGATTCAGAACTGGATTTTATTATGATGCATGAAATACTTCATGTGGTATTACAGCATTGTTTCAGGGGCGGAGACCTTGATAAGGAACTGTTTAATATCGCATGCGATATAGTAGTTAATTCCAATATACTTCTTTCAAACAATATGGATTTAAAAACAATCACTCTAAGAAAATACGGAGAATCGATTCATATTGCACCAGACGGTAAAGAAGGCTATGAATATACGGCAGAGCAGGTGTATGAAATGTTACATCTTCCGTCGCCAAAACACGGAAGTATAGTAACATTAGGGGGATTGATGTTAGGGGAATTTGATGTTGACGATGATTTTGAAGTAAAGGTAAGTGTCTTAGGAAGAGCAAAGCAAATACAAGGGAAAAAGGATAGTGATCTGGGTTGGGATGATCATACAAGATGGGGAATGGATGAAGAGGATGACACTCTGCGAGATGTATGGGTAAAACATTTAGAAGATGCCTGCGAGGCAATATCTATTCGTGATCCTTCAAATATGAGAGGAATACTTCCGTTATGTGCAGAACGTTTATTAAAGGAATTACGTAAGTCTCAGACTGATTGGAGAACTATATTAAATGATTTTGTACAAGAAGAGATAGTCGATTATTCATTTACACCACCAGATAGACGATTTGACGATGGTCCTTTTTTCCTTCCTGATTTCAATGATAAAGATGATATTGTTGAAGACATATTATTTATGATTGATACTTCAGGAAGTATGTCAGATGATATGATAACTGCTGCTTATTCTGAGGTTAAAGGAGCTATAGATCAATATGATGGTAAACTAAAGGGCTGGCTTGGTTTTTTTGATGCCGCGATAGTTGAGCCGAAACCATTTGAAAATGAAGAGGAATTTAGGATTATTAAACCTTCAGGCGGGGGTGGAACGGATTTTCAAATCATTTTTGAGTATGTATATAAGTATATGAGTGATAAAACTCCGGCAAGTATTATTATTTTGACAGATGGATTTGCTCCTTTTCCAAAAGAAAAACTGGCAATGGGAATACCTGTTCTGTGGTTGTTGAATAATGATAAGATTGATCCTCCATGGGGGAAGGTGGCTAGAATTGTCGTGTGATATTTTTGTCCCATAACTCCGTATACAATATGATACAGAAACAAATAATCATATGTCAAATATCAGGAAGAAGACCGGTGATGAAAGTGATAATTGCAGGTTTAAGAGGCTTTAATGATTATGACTTATTCAAAAGTGAATTGGAAAAGTTGATTCATAATAACAGGCTTGAAATATCGGAGATAGTATCAGGTGGAGCTTTAGGCGTAGATGCTATGGCAGAAAGATTTGCAAATGAAAATGGGATTGCTGTAAAAGTATTTAATGCTGATTGGAAAAAATACGGAAGAGGTGCAGGACCTGTATGAAATAAAGAAATGTCTGAATATGTTGGTGAAAAGGGAGCGTTGATAGCTTTCTGGGATTATAAATCCAAGGGAACAGGATCCATGATTAATTAGCTGAGAAGAACAATGTGAAAACATACATTTGCGATATCTGATAGATTGGAGAGAACGTATGAAAGTATTTTGTTATGGGGCGCAGATGTCCTGCAGCAGTGAAAACATAATAACTCGTAAGATAGATGAATATATTAGGACCGAATCAGACATTTTTGTGTCTGAATATAATTTCGGAGATTTCGAGATTCAGAAGTATCTGGCTGATTCAAAATATAAGAATGTCACGATTGTTTCTATGAGAGATTGTGATGAGTATGAAGAAAGGCCAAGAACGAATATAGGGGAGTGGCCTTATAGAATGATATATATAAGGCAGCATGAATACAGTCTGGATCCATTAATTCAATGTATAATGGCTGAGAAATGTGACGAGGGTTTCTTTGCCTGGGATGGGACAGATATAGATGTGTTTGTCGGAATGCTTGCATTTCTTGGATATTGTAAAAAGTGTTCAGTATATAACGTCAAAAGAGGTGATATCACTGAAATAAAAGAAATTGAAGATTTACAGAAATACATATTGGCTGATAGAAATTATAAAGACAGTTTTGATACAGATATATTTAATGGTGATGTTGTTGATTTGGATGTGCTTTCCAGGTATGAGAAAACCTTCGGTGAGATGCTGAATCTTATACTGAAGAATAATGGGGAGAAACTCTGCAAGAATGACTTGAAAAAAATGATATGCAAGGCTGATTTTTCAATAAAAAAGAAAAAGAAAATAGTCGAACTGCTTTCTGAAAAAGAAGATATTTGTTGCGAGCTTATAAGAAAAGTTTCTGAATGGAAATGTAATAATGGGAATAAAGATGAATTGAGACAAGTTCTCATGAATACATATGAGCATTCTTTTACGCATGCTAATAATGATTTTGATATTGCTGTCTCATGGATAGAAGGTATGGATGGAAGTAATGACGATATCGTTATGTATCTATGGGAATGTGTTGAATATAAAGGAAAATATAAATACATTCCGGTTGGTATGTATGCAGATATCGATGAAGCTTTATACTATCTGAAGACTATGACTTCAAATGGTGGAAAGATTGAAGTGTGGGAAAGGAAAAGAGAAGATGATGCTATAGTATATTTTGTCCATCGTATAACATTTTATACGGATGATACTGAATTGAAGGGATTTCAATTTATGAGAGAGTGTCATATCAACGATCATGATCCTTTTGAACCAGCATCTTTTGTTAGATTAAATGATAATTATATGTATGAAGCTGTAGTTGTTAATGATTTTGAATCAATATAGAAAGATAAAAAATATGGATTCACTTGGAAAAGCCTGGTTAATAAGTAAGTCGGGTGCCTGCATAGACGTTTATGCTCATCCTACAGAATCATTTGAATTTGATAGTATCGTGGATATAGTTTCTAATTATGGGCCAGAATCAGATAAGAATATTTGCAAAGTTTGGAAATCTACTCATTCAGATGATTCAAAAGCTTCTATATTAAACTCTTATAATCGAGATTGGTGTAAGGTTAGACTATGGAAGTATAATAAATTGACATTTAGAATTGCTTCAATAGATACAAATTGGTATCAAATAATTGTAGATTTCTTGCTTTCACACCCATATGTAAGCTCTGCAAGTATTTCAGTTTCCGATTTATCCGGGAAAATTTATTTGGATAATGTATCATATGACTACTGTATTACTAGTGGAAATATAGGAGAAGGATATGAATTACGTGATTCACCTGCTAATGAAATTTATCAATGAAGCACATATAAAAGGCTATATGATTTAGATTGGACATATGTATAAAAAATATCCTTAAGGTTAGAGAAGCATGATAAGAGGTGTTTTTTGGATTATCAATGATAAAATGCTGGCATTTCCGTTTGACGAGAAATATATAGAAGGAATATCTAAATCTGGTAAAACATACAATCATAAAAAGTTATGGGAGACTATAAAACCCAAAAGATGTAATAAACCTTTTGATTATTATCCAAGAGGAAGGGTTGATTATACGGGAAAGGGAAAGCCTATTATATATATGAGTCCACATGTTGATGATTCTTATATAAAAGAGATTGTAAAAGCTTTTGGGTTGACTGAAAAACCAATAATAAAAATTGATCATAGTAAGCACTATCATTGTTATCTTGATGAGGAGATGTAGAATTGACTTCTCCTCTTTTTTAATGGGACAAAAAAAGGACATATATCCATGTACAATACAGTTATAGTAATGAACATGTATAGTCAAAAGGTATGTGATTGTATTTTTTATATCAGAAAGGAGAAGAGTTAAGTGTCGATTGTTGATAAAGATATGTATATATATTTAAAAAATTGGTGTAATAGATATGGAGATATACGACCTAAAGATCAGAATATATTATATGTAAATAGCCATGAGCGAAAATTAACTAATTCAACAATCAAGAAGATGATGTTTGATATCATTGATCAGGAAATGCCTGGAGAAGTATATCTTGCTCATTATTCGGCGAAAAACTTTCATCGTAATATGCGACATTATTTTTTTGATATTGGGGAACTTTATCAGCATGAGGGTGATGAAAAATCAGATTTTTATAGTATTATAGATAGCTTACCGCCTACTTGTGGATGGATTGTTCTTATTATAGAGGATGTAGAAATATTATCTGAAAATGTAATTAAAATGCAGGAAATGCTTAAAGCCATAATGACATTTGCTTCAAAGCGTTCAAGTATCATACTTATTGGAAATGGGGATTATAAAAGTGTTTTGGGAGGATATGAGTATGCTTTAGATATAACCGAAGAAGGATTATTCATAAAAATTGAAGATAAGTACACTATGATAGGATGTTATGAACAGGAACAATCTCCAAATCTAGAAAATATTATTTTTGAAAATATGAATAAACGTCTCACGGAGTTAGAGTATTATTGGTATTTATTATATGAACAGTTAGAGACCAATTATTTTGATTATGATGGATTTAAGGATCTGTACAAAAATACAATGGAGTATATTATTCCACGTGTGACGAAAGACAATGTGTATCGTAAAGACATTACACTCATTGAAAACATAGGTGATATGCGAAATATAAATCCTACAGACATTGAAGGCTGTAAACCTTGGGAGTTTGAGGCTGCTCGACAATTTGCCAATGGATTACATGATTGTATTGTAAACTATATTGGGCATAATGATGATTTATATTTGGAAAAAACGGGTATTGATGTAGTAGTCCAACACCGTACAGAACGTTATGGCAAAATATACAATAGTGGATCGTCGAGTTTTACTTTTGATATATCTATTGAAGATGTTTGTAATTATATTGACTTTCTTGCTGAAGAAATATTTAACGCTGCCTATGATTTTGAAACTTGTATTAGTAGAAACTAGTGAGAAAACTATATGTGGCAGAATACAAAAATGGAGAATGATTAATGAAGATATTTATTTGCGGAACTGAAAATATACATAAAAAATCATTACATAATCAACTCCCATATGATGTTGTATCGGCAATAGATAATACTATCAAAGAAAGTGCAGATATTATTATTAGTGATTGCTTTGGAATTGATGAACTGGTTCAGGAGTACCTAAACTCTACAGGGTATAGAAATGTCATAGTTTATGTTTCAGGATCTAAAACAAAAGCCCGCCATAATATTGGCAACTGGGAAGAAAAGCATCTTAAAATTGATGGTAAACGAAGGACTGCTTCTAGTATGAAACTTGAGAAGTGTTTTCAAATGGCACATGATGCTGATGAAGGAATGGCTGTATGGGATGGTAAAAGCATTGGAACATTTATAAATCTTTTGAATCTTACTATATTGGGCAAAAAAAGCAGGGTGTATCTGTTGAATGAGAATAAATGGATTGATATTAAATAAATTGAAGATTTAAAAGCTTACCGAGGCAACAGATGCGAGTGGACAGTGGATGATATAAGGTTTGTTTTGGAAAAGTGCGGCTTTTCAAATGAAATGATAGAGCATCTGGTTCCATTTTCAGATTATGGGGATTATGATATATCGGATTATGCTGAAGATCAGCAAGATGTTTATTGTTATGGAATAACAGATATTATATGTCAGGCGCCAATTGCTTTAAAAGAAAAAGAATCTTTATTTGATTTCCTGATGAAAAAAAGGAATCTAAAATATAATATATATAATAATGTATATAAATCATTGAAAACAGAAGAAAAATGGAAAAAGATTAAAAAAAATATCAAAGATCTTGTGGACTGGACATATGATGATTGATGGTCATATATGTGGGAAGCACGTGATGAAATCAACGATGCTATAAATATGATGGATGATTATCTTACTGAGTATGAAGACGAAGGTTTATTCTATCTTTTTTCTGAATGGTATGATACTGATTTATTTGTAGAAAAATCATTTGGTACAGGTTTATTCTCCTCAATTAAGGAAGTTATGAATTACGTAAATAATGAAAAAGAGGATGATGATCAAAATGATCACTATTACCGCTTAGAATCTTGGAAACCCGAGAATCCGAATCTTGGACATTATAAAAAGATACATAAATATAATTACTATATATTTGATGGTCGTGTTTGTTGGTTTGAAAAAATGAGTCCGAAAGCTCAAGATAACGGAAATACGTATTATATACCGGCTTCAAGAAGGTTTTCCAGTGGTGAAATAGACCTGAACCGAAGTGTTCCTTACCGCACTGGCGATATTGTGCGAATTGATTGTCGTCCTTTCGGACCGCCATTTAATGCAATGATTTTAGAATCAAGGTCATTATATGACTGCTGTTTTCCTACAATGATATTTAAAGTACCCTTTACTGATAAATGGAGAATGACAGCGCTTAAGCATAGAAGTTTTTATTATCATGCAGAATTGGGCTCGTATGAATCTATGCTTTCGCCACTATATAGATTAAGAAGAGTTAAGCCGGAAGAAATGACTAAAGAAGATGAGGTTTTAATTCATTTAAGTAATATTCTTAGAAACGATGAAGAAAAGGCCTCAAAAATATGGGAGCTTTGGAGAGTGGAATCTGGCATAGATGAAGATATAGGAATTAAAACTATGAAAAATATTTTTAGTAAAATTACTTGATGTGACGATTATGATACCTAAACTTATTCTCCACTGGAGAATAAGTGAATAACCTGTGACCGATTTTTTCCAATGGAAAAAAAGTCTTATATTCAAAAAATTATCAGAATTGATAACTTTTCAATTAAATTTCATCATTCTATGAGAATTTTAGCAGAATCGAATGTTTATAATTTTATTATAGACACACGTACACATTTTAAATCTGCTTTTCATAGGAGATGGAATGAATATAACGATATCAGGCGAAAAACTTAATAATTTTTCTCTCGAAGAATTGAGAGTGCTTGCCAATAATGGTATCATAGATGAGGCCATCATTGAGGAGCAGATTAAGAAAATGGATAATAAACAGTTTCTTGATAAGCACTCGTACAGGATATGGCAGGCATCTGATGGATTCTGGAAAACAAAGCTTCCGGATAAGAAAGGTAAGTTTACTAAACTTATAAAGAAAAAGCATCTTAAAGATCTGGAAGATGTAGTCATCGGCTTTTATAAGACTCATATAGACCATTATGATTTTGAGACAGCCTTTCAGTTATGGATGGAAAGACAAAGCCTCTGTGGGCGTTCTGACAATACTATATATAAGTATACATCCGACTATAACAGGTTTTTTAAAGGATATCCTATAGAGAAGATGGATATACGGGATATTGAAGATGTTGACCTTACTTCTCATATAAGAAAAGTTCTGGAAGAAAAACCAATACCATGGAAAGCTCTTCAAAGCATATGGGGATATGTGAACGGAATATTTAATAAAGCCATACGTGATCGTGTAATCAGGGATAATCCATGTAATTACGTTGATCTGCCGATGTACCGTTCATTATGCAAGGAACCATCTATTAAAACTGCCAGAGAAAGAACTCTGTCTATGGCTGAACAGCAGGCATTGCTGCAGAGCATACATAACCCTGTTTCAAAAAATGCTAATAAGGTTGTGTGTTTTGCAATTGAATTATCACTTCTCACGGGAATGAGAGTAGGAGAGATATCCGGTCTCAAATGGGAAGATATATTATATGATGAAGGTATAATGCTGATCAGACATTCAGAGAAACATAATCGCCTGACAAACGAATATACGGTATCTACTACAAAGACAGGTAAAGATCGTATATTCCCATTGTCTGATGAACTCATCAACCTCTTTAACAGAATAAGAGATTACGAAATTTCTAATGGATTGTTTGGAGAATTTGTCTTCATGGATAAAAATGGACGTATATCATCGACAAAGATCTCTGATTCCATGAGAAACCGTACCGGAGGACCGAAGTTTTCCGGAAAGAAGAGTATACACGCCATTAGAAGAACCTTTAACAGTAATATGAAGTGTAATGGAGTATCAACAACTATTACATCATCACTTCTTGGTAATTCCGAGAGAGTTAATTCGAACTATTACACTTATGATGTTTCTGATATGGCATTAAAGAGGGAAATAATAGAAAAAGCCGGCATGATATGCTCATCCGACTCAAAAAAGTAACCTATTTCGGGGTAAAAAGTAACAAAAGTAACTTTTCAAATCTCGGGAACGCCCGATTTTACTGGGTTTTTGAAGTGCCGGCAGCGGGGGTCGAACCCGCACGATGTTGCCATCAACAGATTTTGAGTCTGCCTCGTCTGCCAATTCCGACATGCCGGCTTATTCATAAATTATAAAAAAGAATTCTTTTATGAATTCTTTTTTTTATTCGAAATCTTTGATATAATAACATAATGTTCAATTTATGTAAAGAATAGACTAACAGATTAACAGGAGGAACATTATGAAAGTACTTGTAACAGGAGGAACAGGTTATATCGGTTCTCACACAGTTGTAGAGCTTCTTAAATCTGGTCATGAAGTTATCGTTTTCGATAACCTTTATAATTCAAAGATAGAGACTTTAGATAAGATAAAGGAAATCACAGGAAAGGAAGTAAAATTCTATAAAGCAGACATGCTTTGTCCTGAAGAGATGGAACCTATCTTTAAGGAAAATGATATCGACTGCGTTATTCATTTTGCAGGTCTTAAGGCAGTAGGTGAGTCTGTTCAGAAGCCACTTACATATTATGAGAATAACATCGCAGGAACTATAAATCTCGTTAAACTGATGAAAGAATATAATGTTAAGAAGATTATCTTCTCATCATCAGCTACAGTATATGGAGATCCTGCATTTATACCTATTACAGAAGAGTGTCCAAAGGGCGTATGTACCAATCCTTATGGATGGACAAAACATATGCTTGAGCAGATCCTCAGCGATCTTTACACAGCTGATAAGGAATGGTCTGTAGTACTTCTCAGATACTTTAACCCTATCGGAGCTGATGAGAGCGGACTTATAGGAGAGTCACCAAACGGAATCCCTAACAATCTTATGCCTTATATCATGCAGGTTGCTATCGGAAAACTTCCTGAACTTGGAGTATTTGGCAACGATTATGATACTCCTGATGGAACAGGTGTTCGTGATTACATCCATGTAACAGATCTTGCTAAGGGACATCTCTGTGCCGTAGATAAGGTAATGAGTACAGAAGGTGTTAATATATATAATCTTGGTACAGGAATCGGATACAGCGTTCTTGATATCGTTCATGCCTTTGAAAAGGCTAATGATCTTACAATTCCATATTCTATCAAGCCTCGCCGTGCAGGAGATATCGCTACATGTTATTCTGATGCATCTAAAGCTCTTAAAGAGCTTGGCTGGAAGGCTGAATATGATCTTGAGAGAATGTGCAAGGATTCCTGGAGATTTGCTAAGATGACTCTTGCAAATGAATAATAGCAAAGGTCCTGAAAATGTCTGAAGTACAAAAACGTAAGAAAAAAAGAAAAATGAGCAAGAAAAAGAGAAAAAGATTAAGACAGCTTGCCGTAATGATGACTTTTGTTACGGCAGCTGTCCTTGTTCTGTCTCTTATTATTGTTATAAACTGCATTTCTGATAAAGAAGATATACGAGATAAGGGTATTGCTGAATATAACAAGGGTAACTATGAACAGGCTATTAGCCTTTTCAATGATTCCCTGGCTGAACATCAGTGGTTTTCCCGAAATATGGACCTGGATACCAAGCTTTATATAGCTAACAGCTATATGGAATTAAAGCAGTATGACAAGGCACGTGATCTTTATAAAGAGCTTAGAGATGAAACCAGTTTTTATCTTGATAAGGATTACCTGGATACTATGATTCCTCTGGCCAGTGCACTTTATAGCTTTACAACCGAAAAAGACTATAGTAAGGCGCTTCCGGAGCTGGAAGAAGCAGTAGCTGCCGGTCACGATCAGCTTAATATGTACATCGGTGTATGCTATGCCGAACTTGGAAATAGCGATAAGATGCTGGAATGCTTCAATAAGTATACCGATAAATACGGTATGAATACTTTTATAGCATATGAACTCTCAGCCTATTATCTGAGTATTAACGATCTGACCAGTGCCGAGAGTTATATTGAAAAAGGTATGGGCTGTGAAGATGATGAATACAAGTATCTTCTGAAGTATAACCGTGCTGTTTTAATGGAGATTAATAAGGATTATCAGTCTGCATTTGATATAGTCAGCCAGCTTCGTACTGATTATCCTGATAACGAAGACATAGAAAAGGAATATGATTTCCTATATACAAGAGTTAATATCGATAAAGAGCCGGTAAATGGCTACGAACACGAACCGGAGAAGACGGAAGAATAAATGAGATTACCTGAGAAATTTACTGAACAAATGAAAAACATGCTTGGATCAGAGCTGGATGCTTATATAGCAGCCCTTGACCAGCCTATGAATCATGCATTAAGAGTTAATACTCTTAAGATAAGCGTAGAGGACTTTCTTAAGATATCTCCATTTAAACTTACGCCCGTTCCATGGTGCCCAAATGCATTCTATTATGATGCTGATACAGAAGTTCCGTCAAAGCATCCATATTATTATGCAGGGCTTTATTATTTACAGGAGCCTAGTGCAACACTTCCTGCAGCCACACTTCCGATAGAAGAGGGAGACAGAGTTCTTGATATATGCGCCGCCCCTGGCGGTAAATCCACAGAACTCCTGGCTCGTCTTGGTAGAACCGGATATCTTGTATCTAATGATATCAGTGCTTCCAGAGCTAAGGCTCTTATAAAGAACCTTGAGCTTTTTGGTGCTGAAAATGTACTGGTCACTTGTGAATCCACAGATAAGCTTGCAGGGCAATTCGATCATTACTTCGATAAGATACTTATAGATGCCCCATGTTCAGGCGAAGGAATGTTCCGTAAGTCTACATCCATGGTTACAGCCTGGGAACGTAATGGCAACGAATATTTTGCAACAATACAGAAATCTATTCTGGTCGAGGCTGTTCGTATGCTGAAACCGGGAGGAATGATTCTATATTCTACTTGTACTTTTTCAGGACTCGAGGATGAAGACAGTATATTATACCTTCTTGATCAGAAAGATGGACTCAGACTTGTTCCTATAACTCAGCATGAGGGATTTGTTCCCGGACGAGCAGAGTGGAGTTCAGCCCCTGATAAAGCAAGTGATATTAATCTCGAATACACCATGCATCTTTTCCCTCACAAAGTTAAGGGAGAAGGACATTTTGTATCTCTTGTAGAAGATACCGATACGAATTCTTCAGGTTCTTCTGTATCTGATTATTATCCAAAATCCTTTAAGATCAGTGAAGAACTGCTGGAATTTATATCTCATATTAAAAGAGACTTTAAACGTGACCGTTTTGAAAACATGAACGGCCGTATATATTATATACCTGACGGATGCCCTGAAAATGGACGTCTTCACGTTTTAAGACGTGGACTCCTTATGGGAGAAGAAAAGAAAAACAGATTTGAACCAAGCCAGGCTCTTGCCATGGCCCTTTCCTGTGATGAATACGATAACGTTCTTTCTCTTTCTGCGGATGATGAGAGAGTAATGCGTTATCTTAAGGGAGAGACCATCGAGTATTCTGATTCTGAAAATCTCGCCAAGGGCTGGGTTCTTATTGCGGTAGATAATTTCCCACTTGGTTTTGGCAAGGCCGCTGCCGGACAGATAAAGAACAAGTATCTTCCGGGATGGAGAATCTGTTAAGAGGCTTACAATGAATAATAAAAAGAACTTACATAAAGGCCATTACGGTCACTTAAAAAGATATAAGAATATTCGACTGCTTATAATATTCGTATGCTTTGCATTTATCCTGGCAGATGTCCTTCTGAGTCTTATAATGTTTCAGACCAGAAGAACTCTTTTTATAATAATTGCGACCATAATGTCTATACCATTTGCTAAGAACTTTGCAAATTATCTGCTTTGTTTTAAATGTAATCCATTAAAGCAGGATGAATATGAACGGGCAGAAGAGATAGCTAAGAAACATGATATCAACCTTTTATATGACATTTCGGTAACTGATGACGCTATTCTTTTCTTTCCGACCGTGGCTATAGTAAACAACAATATAATCGCCTATCATCCTGAATCTAAGGATAATGCGCGTCAGAAGGAAGCTGTTATATATCTGGAAAACGTCAACAGCGAGCTTAAAGACAAAGCCCGTATATGTGTTGTAGATTCTTTTGAAAGGCTTGATAAAGAGCTTGGAAGGATATGCCCTGAGAAAGAGGATAGTCAGGAAAGAGATAATGACTTAAGAATAAGACTTTTGAGGCTGGGATTATAGATGAGAGAGATAATCATATCTAAATCAGAAGATGGAGAAAAGCTGAAGAAGCTCTGTTTTAAGTATTTTGACAAGGCTCCACAGTCCTTTACTTATAAAATGCTGCGCAAGAAGAATATAACTCTTAACGGCAGGAAGGCTGATTCAGATGCCGTTCTTCACACCGGTGACTCAGTAAAGCTATTTCTGTCAGATGAGACGATTGAGCTCTTTCATACAGAAAGATCTGCAAAGAAAACATCTGATATAAAAACGTCAAATAACTCTAAGAGATTTCAGTTAAATAGCGATAATATAGTCTATGAATGTGATGATTATATTATTATCAATAAACCAGCGGGAGTTTTATCTCAGAAATCATCCAACGATGACTATTCTGTAAATGAAGCAGTTATCGATTATATGCTTTCAAAAGGTGATATCACAGAAGAATCTCTTAATGTTTTCCGTCCATCTGTATGCAACAGACTTGACAGAAATACCAGTGGAATAATCACTGCCGGAAAAACACTTAAAGGTCTCCGATATCTCAGTGACTCACTTGGAGCAAAGAGTGATTCCGGGGCAGATAAAAAATATCTTACCATTGTCCATGGTGAATATAAAAAAAATGGCATTATAGAGCTTTATTATAAGAAAGATGAGGGCGCAAATAAGGCTGTTGTATCAGATGCGAATATGACAGATGCCGTAAAAATTAAAACCGGCTTTAGATGTATCTCTTATAATATATCGAAAGATTTATCTCTTGTTGAATGTACCCTTTACACAGGTAAATCGCACCAGATAAGAGTAACTCTTGAATACTTAGGTTTCCCTGTAGTAGGAGACATCAAGTATGGAAACCGCTTGCAGGACCGCAGACTGAGTCCACGTCCTAAGAGACAGATGCTTCATGCATATAAGCTGCGATTAAGTGATACAGAACAGTTCACAGCCTATGTTCCGGAGGATATGTATGGCTACATGGAATTCAAGGGGACTCAGGGGCTCAACCTTTGAGGACCTTATAAATACGACAAATGAGCATTACAGGAATAAGAATCTTGCTCTTGTTCAGAAGATTCCTACACCTATAACGCCACTTAAGTTTAATTCCGAGAAAAAGCTTATCACAGAAGCTTACTTCGAAAAGGATTCAACTGTAGATTATATAGGCGTTGTACAGGGGGTTCCTGTCTGCTTTGATGCAAAGGAGTGTAAGACAGATACGTTCCCGCTTCAGAACATTCACGAACATCAGTTCAGGTTTATGACTGATTTTGAATCACAAGGTGGCGTTGCATTTCTCCTGATACATTTTACCATGAGAAATGATATCTATTACATGCCTTATAAAGAACTTAAATGCTATATTGACCGCGTAGCAGACGGTCATGCAAAAAACTTTAAATACGTGGAACTTGAAGATGAGTACTTTCTGAAACCAAATGGCGGTGCACTTGTAAATTACCTCGTTGGACTTCAGAGAGACCTTGAATCACGTGACGAATAACAGGGGAGGATTACTATTATGTATGATTTTTACAGAGCTGCTGCTTGTGTTCCTGAAATATCAGTAGGGGATGTTGAGTATAACAAAGAGCAGATTATTGATAAGATCAAAGAAGCTCGTGAGTATTCATGCGGAATAATCGCATTTCCGGAGCTTGCTGTAACAGGCTATACCTGCCAGGACCTGTTCTTCCAGAAGACACTTCTTGATGCTTCTGATAAGGCTATGGCTGAAATTGTTAAGGAGACTGAAGGTTATGAGCAGGTTGTTATAGTAGGAGCACCTCTTGTTATAAATAACCGTCTTTATAATGGTGCCTATGTTATTGTGAATGGTGCTGTTATAGGTATCACAGTTAAATCCATGCTTCCAAACTATAATGAATTCTATGAGAAGAGATGGTTCACATCTGCTTCTGATCTTGATACGGATTATGCTTATATTCCTGTTATCGGTGATTACAGCATTCCTGTCGGAAGCTCTATCATATATGAGCTGGGCGGCATAAAGCTCGGAGTTGAAATCTGTGAGGATGCCTGGGGACCGGTTACTCCAAGTTCATGGATGGCCCTTTCAGGTGCAGAGGTAATAGTTAATATCTCTGCAAGTAATGAAGTTATCGGTAAGAGAGAGTATCGACGTGAGCTTATCAAGCATCTCAGTGCTGCAAATATCTGTGATTATATCTATGTTTCTGCAGGATGTGATGAGTCAACTCAGGATGTTATCTTCTCAGGTCAGAGTATTATTGCTGAATATGGTTCAATTCTTAATGAGAACAAAGACTTTATCGCAGGAGATTATCTGCTTCTTGCTGATATGGATCTGGGCCGAATCAGAGCAGACCGTATAAAGAATACAACCTTTGCTGATGTAAGACGTCTTTATGACAATCAGCTTAAAGATAATATAATCGTAACCCTCAGTGATATATCTATCCCTGAGTCAGATGGCAAGTATATCAGTACAAGAAAGCATCCATTCATTCCATCTAATAAGACAAAACGTGTTAAGAGATGTAATGACATCTTTGATATGCAGGTTGGCGGACTAGCAAAGCGTCTCAGGCTTACAGGTTCCAGACCTGTTGTGGGCGTTTCAGGCGGTATGGATTCAACCCTTGCACTCCTTGTATGTGCCAGAGCCCTTCGCCTTCTCGGAAGACCTGCTGAAGACTTGATAGCTATTACTATGCCGGCTTTTGGAACATCAGACAGAACCTACAATAACTCTCTTGAACTGATAAGAAGTCTTGGAACAGAACCTGTGATAATTGATATCAAGGATGCATGTCTCCAGCATTTCAAGGATATCGGTCAGGATGCTGATGTTAAGGATGTAACTTACGAAAATACACAGGCTCGTGAAAGAACTCAGGTTCTTATGGATTATGCAAATGCACATAGCGGACTTGTAGTCGGCACAGGCGATCTGTCTGAGCTTGCTCTTGGCTGGTGTACATATAACGGTGATCATATGTCTATGTACGGAGTTAACGGAAGTATTCCTAAAACTCTTGTAAGATGGATGATCGATTCTGTTGCTGAGAACAATATCTTCCCTGGAAGTGAGGCAGTTCTGAGAGATATTCTAGATACTCCGATCAGTCCTGAACTTCTTCCACCTGATGAGAAGGGTGAGATTACTCAGAAAACAGAGGATAAGGTGGGTCCTTATGAGCTTCACGATTTCTTCCTGTACTATGCAGTAAGATTCGGATTCTCACCATCTAAGATATTCTTCCTTGCAAAGAAGGCCTTTGCTGAGGATTATACTGCTGAAGAGATTCTTAAGTGGATGAAGATGTTCTATAAGAGATTCTTCTCACAGCAGTTCAAGAGAAGCTGTATGCCGGATGGCGTAAAGGTCGGAACAGTATCTCTGTCACCTAGAGGTGACTGGAGAATGCCTTCTGATGCAGCTGCATATATATGGATGAAGGAATTGGAAAATATAAATGAGTCAGAATGATATTAAGATCAGAAACATAAATACAGATTTTGAGAGTGTACTGGATGGCCTTACAGAGGCTGAGCGTCAGGACTACTTCATGGAACAGCTTAAATCTATCATAGCTGAGAAGTCTGAGGCTCTTGGTCGTCCTTATACATTCTTTGTACAGACCTTCGGCTGTCAGATGAACGCAAGTGATTCTGAAAAGCTTATAGGTATACTGGAAAAGGTGGGAATGAAGGAAGCTGCTGATGAGTCAGCTGATCTCGTTATCTTTAATACATGTACAGTAAGAGAAAATGCAAATACACGTCTTTACGGACACCTGGGTTCTCTTAAGAAGCGTAAAGAATCCGGCGAGATAGACTGTATTGCAATCTGCGGATGCATGATGCAGCAGGAAGATATAGTAGAGCATTTGCGTAAGAGCTATAGATTCATAGATCTTATGTTCGGTACTTTCAACTTCCATAAACTTGCTGAGCTATTATACAGAAGATATACAGGAGAAGAGAAGCAGATAGTAGAGATTCTCGCAGCTCCTGAGAAAACTGTTGAACGTCTTCCTAAGAAAAGAAAGTATAACTTTAAGGCCGGCGTAAATATCATGTACGGATGCAACAACTTCTGTACTTACTGTATAGTACCTTACGTAAGAGGACGTGAGCGAAGCCGTACACCTGAAGAGATTCTTGATGAGATAGAAGACCTCACCAAAGACGGCGTTATAGAAGTAATGCTTCTTGGTCAGAATGTTAACTCATTTGGTGTAAACTTCATGGGTGAAAGCGAGATTATCAGAAACAATCCGGATTACGGATTCCCTGAGCTTCTCGAAGATGTCTGCAAGATTGATGGTATTAAGCGTGTCCGCTTTATGACCAGCCATCCTAAGGATCTTTCAGACAGACTTATAGATGTAATGCGTGATAATCCTAAGATCTGTCACCAGCTTCATCTGCCTGTTCAAGCCGGTTCCTCAGAGCTTCTTAAGAAGATGAACCGCCACTATACTAAGGAACATTATCTTGGCCTTGTAGATAAGATTAAGGCCGCTATTCCTGATATATCTCTTTCTACTGATATTATGATCGGTTTCCCGGGTGAAACAGAAGAGGATATCCAGGATACAATGGATGTTATAAGATACTCTGAATATGATCAGGTATTTACATTTATATATTCCAGAAGAACCGGTACTCCGGCTGCTTCCTGGGAACAGCTTCCGGAAGATGTTGTAAATGAAAGATTTCAGCGTGTTCTTGACCTGGTACATGAAGTAACAGCCAAGAGTTCTGCCAGATTTCTTGGCCAGGAAGCTGAGGTTCTTGTAGAAGAACTTAACGACCATCAGGAAGGACTTGTTACCGGTCGTATGGGTAACAACATTCTGGTGCATTTCCCCGGGGATGCATCTCTTATCGGAACTATTCAGAAAGTTAAACTTGTTGAGGCTAAAGGATTTTACTACATAGGTGAGTTGATATGATTGACAGAAGTAAGCTGTCACCGATGATGCAGCATTATTTAAAAATGAAAGATGAATACGAAGGTTGTATTCTTTTCTACAGACTCGGTGATTTCTATGAAATGTTTTTTGATGATGCAGAGCTTGTATCTAGAGAACTAGAGCTTACTCTTACAGGAAAGGACTGTGGTCTTGAGGAGAGAGCTCCTATGTGCGGTATCCCGTATCATGCCGCAGACACTTATATAAGCCGTCTTATCAAGCTTGGACACAGAGTTGCTATATGTGAGCAGGTACAGGACCCGAAGGAAGCTAAAGGTCTTGTAGAGCGTAAGGTTATAAGGATCGTAACTCCGGGTACAAGTATGACCGGTGATACCTTAAGTGATGAAAAGAATAACTATATTATGTCCGTATACGGCGCTGACAATTCTTTCGGAATCGCTGTTGCGGATATTTCTACGGGAAGCTTCCTGACTACAGAAGTTAGGGAAGAATCAAAGATAATAGATGAGATTATAAGATTCGAGCCAAGTGAGATCATCATAAAGCTTATGGATAAGCCTTCTCACAGATTCACTGATGCACTTACCGATCTTAAAAACCGTCAGGGTATTACAGAAAGTCCTGCCGTTGATTCGTATTATCACAGTGATACATGTGCAGAGAAGATTCTTAAGCAGATGAAGGTTTCACATCTGGAAGGTCTTGGACTTAAGGATTATCCTGCTGCAGTTATGGCTTCAGGAGCACTTCTTCAGTATCTTCTTGATACACAGATGGACCTTCTGGATCAGATAAATCATATAGAGCTGTATTTCATAAGCGAATATATGATTATCGACTCATCAACCAAGCGTAATCTTGAACTTACAGAGACTATGCGTGATAAGGCAAAACGTGGCTCTCTTATCTGGGTTCTGGATAAGACTAAGACTGCCATGGGTGCAAGACTTCTTAAGTCTTACATGGATATGCCGCTTCTGAATAAGGCAGAGATTGAAAAGCGTTATGATGCCATAGATTCTTTAAATGTAAATGTAATCTGCCGCGATGAAATGCGTGAATACCTGAATTCCATATATGATCTTGAGAGATTAATGTCCCGTATTGCTATGAAGACAGCTAATCCTCGTGATCTTATAAGCTTTAGGAATTCACTTTATTATCTGCCATATATTAAGAATATTCTCAGTGAGCTCTCGGGAGATATCTTTAAGGATATGCGAGAATCCTTTGATGCTCTTGAAGATATATATGACCTGCTTCTCCGTGCCATTGATGATGATGCACCTCTTACAGTTAAAGAAGGTGGAATATTCAAGGCCGGATACAGCAAGGAACTGGACGACTTCAAGGAAGAGAAGCAGAACTCCAAGGCCCGTCTTGCTGAGATAGAAGAGAAGGAACGCACCGCTACAGGTATTAAGAACCTCAAGATCAAGTATAACCGTGTATTCGGTTACTTCTTCGATGTTACTAATTCCTTTAAATCCATGGTTCCTGACTACTTTATAAGAAAGCAGACTCTTACCAATTCAGAAAGATTTACAACTGACGAACTGGCAAGATTGTCAGATATTATAATGGGTGCCGAGGACAAACTCTTCAGTATGGAATATGAAGAATTCTGCAAACTGAGAGAGTACCTTGCTGAGCAGACCGTAAGAGTACAGCAGACTGCAAGAGCTGTAGCAGAAGCAGACGTTCTCTGTTCTCTTTCTTATGTTGCCATGAGGAATAACTATGTTCGCCCTCATATCAACGATACAGGCGTTATAAATATCCATGGCGGCCGTCACCCTGTTGTTGAACAGATGACCGGGGACGATTCATTTATACCTAACGATACTTTCCTGGACAGCCAGGCTAACCGTATTATGATCATTACCGGTCCTAATATGGCTGGTAAGTCCACTTATATGAGACAGACTGCACTTATATGCCTTATGGCTCAGCTTGGAAGTTTTGTTCCTGCCGATGAGGCAGACATTTCCCTGAGTGACAGGATATTTACCCGAGTAGGTGCAAGTGATGACCTCGCCCAGGGACAGTCCACATTCATGGTTGAAATGAGTGAAGTTGCCAATATTCTTCGAAATGCAACTCCTGATTCTCTTATCATCATGGATGAGATAGGCCGTGGTACATCAACCTTTGATGGACTTTCTATTGCCTGGTCAGTAGTTGAATATATTGCCGATAAAGACCGTATCGGCGCAAAGACTCTTTTTGCAACTCATTATCACGAGCTTACAGAACTTGAAGGAAAGCTTTCTAGTGTAAACAATTATTGTATAGCTATCCGTCAGGAAGGCGAAAAACTCGTATTCCTTCGTAAGATTATCAGAGGTGGAGCTGACAGGTCTTATGGTATAGAAGTTGCAAAGCTTGCCGGAATTCCAAGCGCTGTTATCGACAGAGCCAGAGAAATATCTGATTATCTGGCTGACGAGGATATAACCGGTAAGGCTAAGTCCATAGATGTAAGTGCTTCTAAGAAAGCACCTGCTCCGGCTGATGAACAGCTGAGTCTCTTTGCTTCACCGATTGATATATCAGTAACCGCAGAGCTTAAGGCTCTTGACCTCAATAATATGACTCCTGTTAAGGCTATGCTTTATCTTCAGGAGCTTAAGGACAGACTCTCATAAAGGACTTGTTATGATTAGACAACTTGATCAGAAAACTATAGATAAGATTGCAGCAGGAGAGGTTATTGAAAGACCTCTTTCTGTTGTTAAGGAACTTGTAGAAAACTCCGTAGATGCCGGTTCCACAAGAATCACTGTTGAGATTCGTGACGGCGGTATAGATACCATAAGAGTTACGGATAACGGATGTGGTATCGATAAGGATGAAGTAAGAACTGCATATCTTTCCCATGCCACAAGTAAACTCGAAACCGCTGAGGATCTGGTAGGAATCGGAACTCTCGGCTTCAGAGGTGAAGCTCTTTCAACTATCGCAGCAGTAACCCGTACAGAAATGGTTACCAAGACTCATGACAGTATGGTAGGCGTTAAGTATGTTATTAATGGCGGCGTGGAAGAAGAACTTACAGAAGTCGGTGCACCGGATGGTACGACTATCATTTCCAAGAATATTTTCTATAATACACCGGCTCGTCTTAAGTTTTTAAAGACTCCGATGACAGAAGGTTCCTATATTTCTGACCTTATAAATCATATGGCTCTTGCTAACCCGGAGATTGCATTTAAACTTATATCTAACGGCAAGACCCTTATATCAACTTCCGGTGACGGACGTCTCAAAGAGACAATCTATGCACTTTATGGAAGTGATATTACCAAATCTATACTTCCGGTGGACTATACATGCGGAAATATACATATAACCGGTTATATCGGTAAGCCTTTCTTATCTAAAGGCAACAGAAGCTTTGAGAATTATTTCGTTAATAAGCGATATATAAAGAGTTCTGTTATTAACACCGCCATAGAAGAGGCCTATAAGACCTATGTTATGCAGCATAGATTTCCGTTCACGGTTCTTTTCCTTGAACTTGATCCGGAAAGCTGCGATGTTAACATTCATCCGGCAAAACGTGAATTCAGATACTCAAATGAGAAGGAACTTTTCCATGCTGTATTCCATGCAGTTCATGATACACTGCAGGAGAAGCATGAACTGATTCCGGAGGCAGAAGCAGACTATAAGCAGCGCGAAAAGATTTACACCCCTCTCAATTCAGAACCTGTGGCACCTAAAGCCGCACCACAGCCGACATCTTTTGCTTCATCCAGATCAGGTTCCTTCGCTGCAACGCAGACTGTACCACAGCCTAAAACCTCAGCAGCGTCAGGGGATGTTACAACTATGCTTGATGCGATCCTTCCGAAGGATTATCGCGAAAAGCTGATGAGTAAGGCAGAAGAATCCTCTCAAAACTCTGATATAGCAGCCGCTCCGGATACAGGTGCAGCCACAGCAAACATTGTTGAAACAGGTGCAGCCACAGCAAACACTGTTGAAACGACTGGTTCAGCCAACGCTGCTGAAGAAACATCTGTCACAGGTACAGCTAAGGACGTTCTTTCAAGCGGAAGTTACTCAATTCTTAACAGCATTCTTCCAAAGGAATATAAAGCACAGAATACGCCCCGCG